>Ga0051981_10000778_pt1 | contig 15756 bp, 15 predicted proteins | sample CryGey13umfilter_3_FD_59644 | JGI IMG/M metagenome (GOLD analysis project Ga0051981, IMG submission 59644) | Groundwater microbial communities from aquifer in Utah, USA - Crystal Geyser 4/10/14 3 um filter | ecosystem: Environmental > Aquatic > Deep subsurface > Groundwater | place: USA: Utah... | reverse complement strand
GACAACAACAATTGTATTACACACCAGTTAGTGTGATTCGATGCAACGATGAATCTTAGAGTATTGAATGTCGCTGTCATGCTTCTGGTTTCGTCGTTGAACGAAGGGGTAAACTCATTCCAACCGACGCCTTCCGGTGTTTCTCCGAGTACCGCTACATCGAGTCGTTGTTTACCGGCGTCAACGACTCTGTTTAGTACACCACCGCCTCGTAAACCACGTCGCAGTCTACAAAAGCGTCGAAAACGTAACAAAGAACAAGAATTCGGTCGATTCGAGGTAACGGACGATGATTTCCCTTGGGATACGGCAGAAAGCCGTCCACTCCTCAAAGCCGAAGCACGGGAGGCGGGAGAAGATTATTGGATCGATGAAAAGGATCTACAAAAACAGGCAGAACGATCGAAGCCACCAAAAAGATTGGAAGGACAAGTCACAGACGAAAAACTATGGGGCGAAGTCTTATCACCATACCGACAAAATTGGATTGGTTTGTTTTCCGTAGTAGTAGTGGTCTTGGCCGTTATCGTTAGTCAATTTCCGGAACTATTACAAACTCCAATCATTACTATTCCGGATCTCTAGTAGAATTGATCGGAAATCAATCACATTTACTATTATTATCATTTAATATAATCGCAGCAGCTGTGGCAGTACACAAAGAATTCACGATGTTACTCTTCTATTTATTGGAGCTGAACATTTTTTTTTTACAAGTTGCTGTCATCTTGACTGCTGCTGCACGTTCGTCCTGTGATGTTAATGTCATCTTGCGAAGATATACTACTATCGCTTCTTTTCTTCGTGTCGTTATTGCAAGACCAATCGTCCTGAGAATAACATACTGTCGGCTGTGTCAAGGGTCGATCTTGACTCCAAAGTCCGCAATGCACGATTTCCCCCGCAGGGTTCATAAAGATACCCCGGCCGCTCTTCTTGTTCCGCCACCAACCGCCTGCATAAATACCACCGTCGGCATACGTCATGCGACCGTACCCACTTCGTCGCCCGTCTTTGTAATGCCCCACGTACATCTGTCCGGTGGTCCAAGTGTCTGTACCAAAGCCATCCTTTTGTCCTTGACTCCAAGCACCGACATATTCTCGTCCATCGTCATCCACATATGTTCCTTTGCCATCGTATCGTCCCTGTTTAAATTCACCGATATACCGTGCACCGGACTGCCACTGCAGCTTGCCCCGTCCGGATACGGCATTGTACTCCCACTCTCCATCGTATGTTTTTTCTTTCCAAATTTGAATACCATATCCGTGACGCTGTCCGAATCGGAACTGTCCACGATACTTGGCAATTCCATCGGCTTCTGTCAAACAGCCGAAGCCGTGCTCGAAGCCCTGTTCGTATTGTCCACGATACACTTTCCTATCAGCCCAAGTGTGCACACTGTGCAAATCAACAACAAATGAGTATGAGCAAATATTTCAATTCCGTTTTCACAGCATCATGCATTTCTCAAAGAAGCATGAATATTGTATCACACGTACCCTCGACCAGACTTTTTCCCTCCTTCAGTATCGCCGTCGTAGGTTGCTCCATCAGGCCACTGGAAGAAGCAACGTCCTGACAAGTGACCCTGTGCCCAATGTCCTGTAACTGTTTTGCCATCAGGCCTGCGTGGGCGTAAAGAGAAAAGACATGTTGACACGGTCAGAATTGCAAAAAAAATCATCAAAGTCAATAAAGGAACAACATTAAAGGATCGCATTTCTTACCATGCGTGTGTTCCTCTTCCACAACGTGAATTGTTCTTCCAGATACCCGTAAACACTTGCCCATTCGGCCATCTGTTACACCCTTTACCATGCCGATTACCCTGGACAACATCTCCTTCGTAGACTTGTCCGTTTTGGTATACCATTCGTCCATTTCCTTGCGGCAATTTGGTGGCTTGGTCAAGAGGTCCACTCCAAGAAGCACCTTCCTTGCTCGCTAGGGCTACCTCCATGTCCTGTACTAAAGTGTCGGGTTCTTTGGGTCTTTCGAATTGCGGAGCCGTTTCGAACAAGCGCCGTTCCAACGCCACTCGTTGTTGGGAGAGTTTCAACCGTTTTTCTTGAATCGCCGACCACCGTGAAATCTTCCAAGGTTCGGAATCACTCGCCGCTGTGGTTACCGAAATAGGAGATGCCGGAGTCCCAGCCACTCCTTGTGGTTCTTTCGCATGCTGTTGTTGCTCCGACGAGACCGTAGCCGTATTCGTAGTAGATGTCATGGTGGAAGTCATAATGAGACAATCACTTCTGTGTTGTTTCGAAATTTGTGTTGGACGTCTTTCAAAGTGTAACGGCTCTTCGTCTCGCTGATTCTGCTGGTGTCTTAGAAGAGATGGATGAAAGGTGATGAGGCTTGTCCACTCTTCAAAGTAATATTTCGGTTCTTATCTTTTTGCTTGGTGTCACGGGGGAGAGCCTTTGTAGCCTGTGCAACGCAGCGCGGTCTTTGGAACGGCGTCTTCATGCAAGAGATGCTCTCTCTTCTGCCACCGCCTTTCGGCTGCTTCGTGCTGTCTCCCTCATCATCGTCGCCGGGCAGGCAATACATGACACGAATAATTCTTCTTCCCACGACCAAACGGACGCTCGCGGGTTTGGCTTTGAACATTCATATATACATAGAGTTCATGTTAGGATGTGCCCTTCTACCTAGTAGAAGGAGTTTCCATAGGAGTATTCTTTTTAACAGATTGAATATTCATATATTATTTATGTTGAATCTCATTTTTAAAGAGGAATATTTCTAAAAGGATCACTATTCTGGCGCGCCAGCCTCTTCAATTGCGAGCAACCAAAAATTGTCGTTGGAAATTTTCGATCTTTCGTTTATTTGTTTTTTACATTAATTTTATTGCCTCACATCAAGGACCGAACAATATTTTATTGATGTAATAATATATGTATTCATACACTAACAGAGATACACGACGATGATGCTGTCCCATCCTTGTGCGACCGCGAAGAACCGACTCCTACTTCTCGTGCTCCTCTTTGTGACGTTCCAACCGAGAACATTCTGCACCAGCAATTCGTACCCCACTCCACACTCACTTGACTGTGAGAGGAGCTGTTGCGTTGGCAAAAAGGACGCGCAAGACACCCCTCGTTTCTTGTTACCGCGCTGCACGTGCCACACAACCAACCATGTCCGGAATCACTGCATCTCCGTCTCCCTCTTTCTTGAAAGAAGCCACGAGTGTTGACGTTGACCCCACGAATGATAATGACGACGCCTTTGCCTGGACGCCTTGGACCGTCACACAGAGCTTATTAATATTCTGCGTGACAGGAATTTTCGAAATTGGCGGTGGTTGGCTCGTTTGGCAAGCCGTACGAGAAGGAAAACCGTGGTGGTATGCTGTGATTGGATCTGCCGTCCTGGTGTGTTACGGCTTTTGGCCCACAATGCAGAAGACGGGAGATCAAGACAATTTTGGTCGTATATACGCAGTCTATGGAGGACTCTTTGTCGTGGGCAGTTTCCTCGCGGGGTGGATGCTAGATGGGGATCGTCCCGACAAGGGAGATTGGATTGGTGGAGTGATCGCATTGGGCGGCGTTTTGGTCATTCTATTTTGGCCACGTTCATCAGATGACGAGGCGGGGTGATGATCACAAAACGGAATAGTGTCAAAATTACACGGTCTAACATGTCAGGGGTAAGTTAGGCGATCGGGCATCATGACAAGACGATAGATTCGAGTAAAGGAGACAACGACTTGGTTGACAAAAGATGGGTGGTTTTGTATTGATTCTTTCGATCAGTGGAACTCCGCGTCTCTTTTCATGTGTACCGACTGTGTACACAAGTACATGAAAAGTGAAGGGTTTTCAATTTTGTTTTCTATTAAAAACTCATAATTGGATTGGATTTGATTTTGTGACATCTAATTTGAATCGCTTTGGGATACTCGTTACGGACTTTTTCGAACATAACAAAGGATCCTCAACTACAGTCATCATAGAGAGTCCTTCTTAGAAAATCTCTTAATGTTCTTTTGACTGATAATCATTTCACAGGCCGTTGACTTAGACTTTTGGCAAAACAGGTGACGAAAGGATAGGATTGGTTGGCTATGTGGTTCGTGGGGATACCTACCTTCTTTTTCTGTTTCGAGGATATCCGCGGACCGCTAGGGCCAAGGGTGAAAGGACTCTCCCTTCATCACTCATCAGCGACCGCGCACTCTCCTATCTGCCATGGCCACCATCAATCAAAATCACATAGAAAGTCAATCCAGCAACAAACATACATCGACGAAGCCTCTGTGGAATGACACAACCACTGTCTGTCAACAAGAATTAAACCCAGAACGTTGGCATTTTTCAGCATGATGTCGAACCTGTACTTTGTTTTATGCGGCATCCTCGTTTCTCTCTTTTTCGCGAGGACCCGTAGTTTCGGCGTGCATCATCCCTTCGCCGCTACTGTCGCATCGTCGTTATCATCCCGCACCTCCCTGACGGCCTCGGCGCGACGCAAGAAGGAAAGCATGGCAGAGAAACGTGCCCGACGGACTTCCCGTCAACAACGCGAAATTAATCTCCCCAAGCGATCGAAAAAAGTTGTGCTTGTGGATGAACCATCGGTCGGCCAGGCTTCTTTTCAACCTCCTGAACAACAAGCCGAGAAGGCTGTGACTTCGGACACAATGACAAAAGCTCAAGAGTTTATCGAACGACAACGTCGATCCGTTGCAATGTTGACGCTTGTTAGAGAAAAAATTGAAAAGATACCCGCCGAAGAAGTCGCCAAGACGCTCTCCGATCAGGGATACTATGTGGTGGATAACTTTCTCAACGACGAAGAGATTGTACAAGAATTGCAAGATGAGGCCATTACCTTACTTGACAATGGTATGGTACCTGACATGGATAATCTGGCAAGTGGCGAGTACGTCGGACCAATGAAAGGAGGGGAAGAACAGTACGTCATTTGTCCTCGCTCGGTGGAATGGGTCGTGAGCGTGACCAAGCATTTTGGCAGCATGGTGTTACCCGACATGAACTTGGACAGTGGCAGTTGTTTAGGAAGCATGCGGACCTTTGATAAGCAAGCATTTGATGCCGCCAAAGAATTGCTGGCCGGGAATGGTACTACTGTTGAGGACGCACTAGAGAACCGCCAAGCGGCCTTTCAATGTTTGGTCAATGCATCGGACGCATCCGACCATCGTCGCTTGTCGCTGCGATACTACCTAGTACCTTCCGAATGGAAGCTCGGCGGAGGTATCGAATTCGAATCGAATGGTCTCGTGGAAGCAACGCGAGACCGGTTGGTGGTATGGAAATCTACCGAAACTCCAATGCGCGGACAGCCGTGGAAGGGGGACGATTCGCATCGTTTTGGAAGTTGCATCGAACTTGATCTGGTACAATCAACCCCGCAAAAATAGAAACATTCCACTGAATTTGCTCGTTCGTCATAGTAAATACCTGCAGCAAAGAAAAATGCGCACGTGAAGCTACATCTACAATCCCATCTACAGTGCATTTAGTGCCTCCATATGTACCAACTTTGACCTTAAATTGACGACCGGCTCACAGTCAAATACTAGAAAGAGCTGCGAGAAAAGGAACTATTCTCATGCACGACAACCTACCAAGATATATCCTCGGCATATTAAATCAATCTGGATGTGCCATGCTACTCCATCCGTTTCATTTAATGTTTACCTCAGAAGACACAGTTTTCCTCATGACTACACGCATTCAAACTACAGTATCGAAAAACCAATATGTCCATAGTAGGCTTATTGCTTTAAGTGACTTGCCAGTCTTCATTTTATTACCGCGAGTCAAGATGCCCGATTGGTAGTGAGGGAAGTAAAATTGATGGTTTTGGAGAATGACACGGGTGTGCTGGCGGTGCGTTGTCGTCATGATGGAAACATCTACATGATAACGCACTTATCAATTTCCTTCATTTCTTCTTCTGAAAGTTCGGGCCACGAGTCAGGGTCTTCGTCCCATTTGTCTAGCTTGCCACACACAGGGTATTTGACGGCAAAGTAGTCTCCCCATCCTTTTGCGTCGGTCTTCCACTTTTCTTCCATCTTGACAAAGCGATCTAACCACTTTTCGTCTGTCTTGTGTTTGGCCAAGGCAAGAGTAACGTCATGCCCAGCGTATTCCTTGTAGGCACCGTCGGGCCCGTAGGACTTTAATGATGATGTTACATCGTAGACCACACCGAATAACGACATGAGTCGACGGTCGGAATTGTTGCAGTGATACTTGTTGAGCTCTTCGAGGGTAATGGTTCCCATTTGCTCCACTTCCGGGAGCGGGGCGTCCCCTCCTTTCATTAGACTTGCTGGACTAGGGATCATTGTTGTTGTGTGTTTTGTCGGGAATGATAGTGAGTGATATTCGGGTTCGAGGGGGACGATCTGATTCTTCTTTGACGTCGCTTTGTGGATGTGAGTTACTCTCTTTTTTTTTCGTGGCGGAAGCTAACAGTAAGCTGAGACCAGGTGGTGGTGGACACTTTCGTGTCTCGAAAAAGTCATTGTCAGTTTTCGTCACAAATTTTGAACAAATTTTGAACAAATTTTCATTCAAATCATAAAAAATCCGCTTTCATAAGGCCCAACGAAATCTCGTCATTCCAGCGAATGCTGTTCTTTTTCGAAGACAGAAACTATGAAATTTTACGAGCCCTCTCTAGACGTTGGCGCTCATCGTGGTCGCGTTCACAGTCAAAGAAGGTTCCATGCAAAATTTTCCGATTAAAAGTGATGGATGAAGCCGTTATGGTTCATGTTCGCCACCAGGGTCAAACGATGGTCCACATAACTTGCGATTTAGCCTTCATCTCGGGTCGAGGGTGGACAGTGCATGTGCAAAATGGTTGAAATACATCCCAATTTATTTATTTATTTATTTTTAAATTACTGGCTACTTCTGCTACATTCTCTCAATTTACTCTGTCCTGCATTTACTCATCTATGGAACTCATCCACACTTCGATAGTTTCTCGCATATCATCCAAGTCTTTGGCACCGTGATAAGCAGTGTACCGAAGGAGACGGTCATGCTGTTCATAGTAATCTATGATGGGTTGCTCATGTTCGCGGTGTATCCTCAGCCTTTCTCTCACAGTATCACCATCCATATCATCCGCTCGTACTTGCCAATCTTTGTCAGGGTCGCAAGAGGGATCGCTATCGCAGGGAATGTTTGAAGGCATGATTGGAGGCAGATCAAAGCCTTGTTCGTGGTAACCCATGGTATTGTAGTGACGTTGACATCTAGAACAAAAACGCCTGCCCCTTATTTTAGCAACACATACTTCCTCGGGAACATCTAGTACTACCGCATGACTGACGTGTAAAAAACTTGGCCATTCCTGTTCCATTAATTCAATTTGTCGACGTGTGCGGGGGAATCCGTCCATGATAAATGCACTCGATGCTGATTGCTGTTTCTGCAAGGAATCGGCCAAGGTGTGACTTACAATCTGACAATCTACTAGACGACCCGAATCCAACAAATCTTGGGCATGCGGAGAGGTTCGTAACAGCGTCGACGCGGTGTATAACGGAACTTTCCACGCCTCTGAAAGTGGTCTGCCATAAAATCCTTTCCCACTACCCGGTGCTCCCAATAGGGTGAGATTGTGCGAAAGACGAAAGGAGGGCATGATGATAGTGAAAAAAAGAGTATCAAGCCTAATATGATGATGGTGTGGTAATTGGAGTATTCGTAGTTAGTGTAAAACAAAGGAGAAGAAATGATTATCGGAAGGTGGTGGCAACCTTGGCGTCGTCAAAAATCTTTGACTACTATTCTTTGGATCCGCTCACACGCTCAACAGTTTGCTCACGCCATCCAGTTTTCTCCCACTCCAAAAAGCTGTGTAGATACGACATGATCGTTGCAGCCTCGTTCTAGATCGAAATAGCTGTATTTAACACAAGCATGGAAATCGTTGAAGGAGAATCCTGCTGGGGATGGAAATTACCATAATTCGTATTGACAATAAGTTCTTGGAAATGAATGTTGTGAAGTGATATGCTAATGATTCTCGTTCGTTCGTTTGTTCGTTCGACACAATTCCTATTCGTGGGGTAAACGACGACAACAATAGATTGACATGAAACAAAAAACAAAGTGAAGCATAAACCCTCTAACAATAGTTTGCGCATGGAGACCATTGAGAATCGATTACCTGTAAAAGGAAAAGGAAACGTTTTCCATTCGACGATGGGTTCTATCCGCGACCGAAAAATAGAGACTACGACGAACACGCCACGCGATACGCCGACAAAAAATGAAATTGACGACGCATCATCTTGCACCAATGAACAACCACAACCACACATCACGAAAGACATTATCAATGCTGCAAGGCACCGCAGAGCCGAATGTCACATAGGATCAGACACAAATCGATACATTAGGGTGTGGGACACACAAAATATCTCGACGAAAAGTATGACTGCTACTTCATTTGCATATATCGTTTTCACATGCACGACGCTTGTCGCTGCAGTGGACGCCTTTGCGGCCGATCCAGGTAATTTTTACATGGCACGACGCGTCAAAGAGCGTACACAACAGATATCGGAATCTAATCCCATGGCGAATAATCCAGATATAGTATCATCCGTCTCGGGTGTTCCCTATTCGTCTGTCCTCAAAGGTCTTGATCAGCTCTATCCTCGCGCCGAACTAGACGCTCGCAATGCGCTGAGTCGAAAAGATGGCTACTGGCCCTTTATCAATGAAGGGAAAGATCCTCCCGCCTGTTTTACGTATGGTGAGTTCGATTTCATCTTTTTTGCTGAGCTTCTAGACAAGGCGCACGGTATATGGAAGGAACAGAATGGAGATGAGGAAATTGATTGGAGCGACAAGGTCTTCATTGATATTGGTAGTGGGGCAGGCCGCCTCGTAGTGGCGTCTGCTGCATTGCATCCGACATTTAAGGTTTGCCGTGGAATTGAATTATTACCAGGCATGCACGAGTCAGCCGAAGATATTGTGGAAAGAAACTGCCGTTATGAGGTACCAGAAGTTGCTTCCATCGAGGGAGATGTCGACGACGGTGTGAATGGATTCGTCGATGATGTCATCGAAGCAGAAGAGGGAATCAACGTCGACAGTGACGTTCCCAATAGTAGCGTAGAAAAACTAGCTGGTAATGCTGCAAATGATTTCGTGAATGAGACTTTCGAAATAAATGAGCTCGATCGGAGCAAGGTTACGTTTCGATTACCCATTGATTTGAGAGAGTCCTTACCCATGGCACCGGTTGAGTTGGTTTGCGGTTCTTTCTCAGACCCATACACGTACTTCGGTGACGCGGACCTCATCTTTATGTTTTCGACTTTATTAAATCAAGAATTGTTGACCGAATTGAGTTGTGCCATCGGCCGTCAAACAAAACCAGGAACTTTGGTGATTACTACAGACTACCAACTTGATTTGACTGGCACTGTGCCCGCTGTACCGGGCGACGATCGCTTGACGGACGGAATTTTTCGGCTCGAGTTGGTAGACAAAGTGGATGGATACTGCTGCTGTACAGGTGGACAAGCAACCGCCTATTTGCACCGTGTCGTGGAATCGGTAGGTATGCCCCAAAAGATTCCACGTCCTATTCCTACATTACAAGATATTAGTTTTGACGTTGCTATGCAGCGTGAGAGAGGTGAATTGACCGACACAAACAGATTCCTGCTAGGCGTGGCCAACAATATCCGTTTCCAAGGCTTACCTGAATCCTTTGTCCCACGAAGCTATCGATAAAATCCAGGTCTTCTTTCTCCTCCACAAGATGATGTATGATAGAAAGCATTGTCAAATATTAAAACTATGTTATGGTACACCAGTCGCACGGATAAGAGACCATACCGACCGGCCATGCTACTTCGCTCAACAATTCCCAAACTGGTGGATTTAGAGGACTGTGACTCTTATCGCAAAAAGGTCTTCGTGACGGCACTCGCACAACCCAGAAGGGGGAAGACAAAGCGTGGACACATTATTTCTTTTTACACTGAAGTACTGCCTAGACTGCAGACGTCGTCTCCGCTACAACTTGGTATGATTGTGGCTTTTTGTGACGCTTGCCGAGTTGAAACGACAAGATCAATATCAGAACGAAAAAGAGGAAAGCGACAGAAAATCGCAAAGTCGTCGGGGCGTCATCGCTGGACCAAGCACTCGATGGATAAGCTTGACAAAACTTGCCTGCGTACTCGGTGAAATCAAATTGGAGGTAGTCGTCAACATTCACTTCTTTAAAACCTCCAAAGAAATCAAGAATGACAATCTTGGCAATTGAAATAGTGTAGTACTTGCCACTCATGTGAGAACCACCTGTGGCCAACCAATCTGCCAGAGGATGAGTTTTCTTGAACCAGCCCAGCGCATGGTGCACCTTCATACCTGAAGAATCTAAGGGAACGGCACGACCGTAAAGTACCACTTGGCCGCAAGTGGGACTCCCAGCATCTTCTCCTCCACAGGGAGTCATCGTGTCGGGGGCGAGACGTGCGGCAATCGAGGCCTCGGTGAACGTTAGCGCAATCTTGTACTCCGTTTGGACCATGTCCTTGGCGGTGGGATCAACATTCGGAAATTGGAAGACGGGACGACCCGTACTACTCTCACAGTATGGACCGTCCGTCACGGCGCGAACATTGCCAAAATATTGTCCTTCTTCTTGCGAATGCTGAGAAGTAGAAACAGTAGTCCAGCGTGCATGGTGAACAATCCATCGCGAGCGGGCTACCGTATCATTCCAATTCGGGACCTTAATAGAGTTGTCTGGTGGGAGAGGATCAACCTTGCTCCCGTCTTGGAATTTGTGCGGAACCGGCTCAGCCAATGTGTAGTCGTCCGAAGTAATCTGAATACCACCGCCGAAGTTGGCAATCATCCAAACTGTGTCGATGCGCATTTCGAGCACATGAAAGTCGTGATTTGTAGGCCACGATTCCATGGAAGGGTGTGCAGTAAAGAAGGCTTCTTTCCCAATTACTTCGCATTCGACGTCACAGGGCGCAATGTCGCCCATGAAGGTAGTCTTGGCGCAACGAGGATCTTGCGCGTCAGCAGCGCTGGACAATTGTCCACAAGCCCCCATCGCAAAAAGATCTGTTTCAAAGGAAGCTTGACTAAGAGTGAGGGCGGCTCCATTGAGAGTCTTCTTGTGCATTAAGTAAAAGAAGATGCGTCCGCCATGTTTTTTAGAGGCGGCCACGGGCACCACGGCAGCAGAAATATTTTCCCAATTGTTGGGATCGACGTGCTTCGTACTATTTTGATCATGAGCAACAATAAAACGGGAGGGAGGGGAAGCGGTAAGTGTTCCCCACTTCGCGGTTTCAGCCACCCAACGAGCGACTCCCGCAGGCGACGCAAACGTCGTGGATGGCAAGAGAAAGACACCTAGAGCCGCTGTGAATAACATGGCGATCTACTAGGAACGTAGAAAGATGGTGTTACAAAATTTATTGAGAAAGATCAACCCATGTCTTCTGCATGGCTCCTCAAACGAAAAACAACCACTGCTTTGCGTGCCCCGAATCTAGAAGGCACGCGCTTGTCGCGTGGCTTTCTCGTCCTGACATGAACCATATGGCGAACAATAGAAATAGCCACACGGCAATAGATGTGCCTGGTAAACTTGTGACACACTTTTCTCTTTTTGATCATGATGTGCGCTTTTCGCCATAGCGCTACCGGCGGTATTTACAACCCATACGCTGGATGAGAAAGAAGGCGAATATGTGATGGCTACCTCTGGTAAGAGAACTGCGGTGTCTCGTATCAGAGCCAAGTATCAAATTTTGCGCCCTTCCGTTTATTCACTGTCACTACTAACAGAATGGATTATTCTGTTAGGTAATGAAATTAGACAAATTTTATGTAGAGAGTCCAAGACGGCATGGCTAAATTTACGTATTCCAAATAGGTTAACATATGTCATATACGGACCGCCGGAGCAACGCGAAATGTCGTCGTACAGCCGAATTTCTTTAAGCAACGCGCTTACTACCAAGGGTCTTGTCGTCGGCGTGGCTCGTCTCGCTATCTCTTTGGGCAAGATCAGCTTTCAACGTTTTCGTTTTCTTGGCCGTGACTTGAGAAAGCAAGAGTGCGTTACAGAAAAGGGAAACAATAGCGATCGCTAGAGCAACTATGGCAACCGTAGAAGTCTCTTCTTCGTCGTCGATGTATCCTTGTGCAATGAGAGCATCCGCAACCTCTTCCACATTTGCAATGTCCTGGACGTCTGGGGAAACGAAAACTTGACTCAACATTTCGAGTTCGGCACGTTGTGCAAAATTCTCCACGTAAATCATCTTACTTGAGGCAACGTCAGTCACGGTGCGCTCAACGGTGGCACTTGCGACATCACCATTTTCGCTCAATTTGACTACGTAGAGCTCCTTGGTGGCCGCTGCGTCTATCCAGAGATAGTCACTACCGTATGCCCATTCGACCATTCTTCCTCCATTTCCACCAGTCTGAGAATTCGCATTGGTGAGAGTCAACTTGGATACTGTGGGTGGAGAAGCGTTCAAGTCGACAAGAGCAAGATCATTGTCATAGCCCGACGCCAAGGCCAAAAGGTTGTGATTTTTCCACTGCACAAATGCAAAGTCAGATATCGCTTCACGGCCTGGGGGTACATTTTTGAAGTCCAACGGTACATCAAACGCAACTGTAGATGCTGCTCCATTGCTTCCGGCGCGGAGAACTCGAAGATTCTTGCCTCCGTCATTGGCGAATAGCACAATATACTGGCCATCTGGTGAGGCTTCAGGAGTTGACCCGAATCCGGACTTGGGCGTGTGACTTCCAACAAATTCTTCGGAGACCGTGTCAAACTCGAGGACGCCCAATGTATCGGCGGGAGACCCTTCACATCCATCGCCACAAGTACCATTAAGATCCGTGCGACCACTGTACACAATTCTGTTAGTCAAGGAAAGCAACAAAGAGCGGTATGGGATATTACACACTTACATACTTGGACCTGTCTGAATATTTTTTCCAGGACCACCGCCAGCACGACCACACGTGGATGCATCAGCCCCATTAAAGCCACAAGTGCAGCACACTCGGGATCGAATGTACAGATGTTTGTTTACTTTGCTGTATGTCATATCATAAGCTGAGTGAGCTTTGTCCATGGTGAAGTTGGCAACGGCAGCCCGAGCAGCCATGTCGATCTTCCAAATAACATTCTCGTTGTTTGCGGTCGCGTATCCGAAATTGCCAAGCGACGAATGGAAGGTTGAGTATCCATAGGACCGACCATTTGAAATGCGGACTTCTTCCGAGTACGCAGCGAGCGAGTTGGTAGAAATTACACGCATGTGGCCACTTTCTGGGTCGTCGAGATCCGCGGGTTCAGCACAACGGACCCAGAGCTCCTCCCTATTCGCCACGTAATCCGAGTCCAACGGAGTGTCACAAGTAGCAACACCTCCCAGGTAGTCTCCGTATTCCAAGGAAAAGACATCAATTCGATGGGGGGAAGAGTGCAGCGCATTGGCCCAAACATACTTGTGGCCATCCGTGACAATATCAAAATAGAAACAACCTCCACCACCGCAGTCTAGTTCTTGAGCAGATATGCTTTTGAGGGATTTACTCCCGTCCACGGAGAAGATCGATAAACCTTCACCCGAAAATACCCACATAGATTTGAGAAGACGACTAGATTTCTCATGATAGTAAATATCACTAGTAGCTGGAATACCTGCACGAAAGAAAGACAAAAAGAATTAAAGTTAGAACGTGTATATTCCAAGTTGAGCAGTACTCAAACACAGTGGAACATACCCGACACAGCTCTGGCGATTGCAAAAAAGGCAAGTGACTTTACGAGCATCTTCGAAAATCGTCCTTGTGTAAAATTATGGACAGTATCGCAGCTCATGAAAAGAAGAGAAGAATTGTATTCTTCTTTTAGAAAACAGTTGACTGCACGCAGTAGTCGATGCCGGACGTGAGGTGCACACGAGCGGCCCGTGCCTATGGCCTAAGGGTCCCGTTTGTCTTTCGAACATGTTCGACGCGTATCATATATTCTTGCACACGCGATGGCCCGTGTCTGTGGCCTTGGCATTATGTATTGTCCCGCATCACTGTGAATTTCTTTCGACCATGCCTGATATGGAGAAGAGAGCGAAAAATGTGCTGACAGTGTGATGGGATTGTTTTACCGCTTCCCAACCTGACACGGTGTTTGAGTCTAGCATAAACAGTACTATATTCGTAGCAGACCCTGGCGAAAAACACGCGCAGGCACGAGCCACCCGCATGGTCGAAGGCAGACTTTCGTATCATAACCATCACTTCCAAACTGGGCTTACCACTCATAATTATTCTTTTGGCAACCATTTTCACCGTTTCTGAATTTTTTCTTTTCAACTTGTAAAAACATTTGAAAAGGATCAAGAATGAGTCATTTGTTTGTCAAGGCAGGATCCTGCATGAATGGCGGCGACGGTCGTATTTGTGCGTTTCAGTCGAGTGATTGTCCTACGGGAACCTCATTTGTGACGCCTCGCATGTTAGAACAAGGGGGTGGTAGTCAGACAGCGCATGGAGGCGCATGTGCTACAAATGAGGGGTCCGAAGTGACGACCAAGATAGGATCGTGCTTTGCTGATGGCTATTGTGCAAGTGACGTCTCTTTGTGCACGAACCCACAAGACTTTGTGCAGGTCGACGATCGATGCACGGTACGCATCGATGGACTGAACCCAAGCAGTGAGAGACAGACTACGTTTGGAAAATGCATGACGGACAATACTTGCTATTGGTCGCAGAAGGACTGCCTCGATACAGGATCCTGGAAAACACCAAATGACGGTATCAGTGACTGTACTTGTGAAGGAGTTCGAGTAGGAGCCTGTGTAGACTCGGTGGGATTTTACTACTGTGCTGTTTCAGAAGATGCCTGTTATGCAGCCGGCAAATGGATAGATGCTCTATCGTTGCAAAGCACAAGTGGTGCTCCTGATTGCTTCTTGTGTCGCCAGACAAATTTCGAGCCCATTCAAGTGACTCCAACCGATGCTCCGCCCGTCGATGGTCAGTCTCCATCAGCACAGGATTCGTCGGATCAAATGAAGGGGACATCCCGCAACAAGGATACTACTTCTCTCATCGTCGGTGTATCCATCGGGGGTGCAGTTTTCATCGTCCTTGTGGCTGGTATTTTGGTTCACGCGAAGAATCGTATTTCACGACGAGGCCCTCCTCCTACCAAAAAATCCGTGTCCGATATTCCCGTAGAAACAATTGTTGATTCTTCTTCGGCAAACATCGACATGGAAGGGCTGTCTGATGATGACGGTCATTAAACTAACTGTAAGCTGTAAGGATTCCCTTTTTGTCTGTTTCATCAAACCCGTACGGGTCACTATTTGGATCCCCATATAGCTGTTTGGGATTCATTCATCCAAGTTGATTTAAATCTTTGTCCATCGATATACCAGTTATTGATTGATTGTGATGTGACCGGTCGATGGATCCAGTGGAATTTGATTTGTCTGTGTAGGAGTACCTACCTTCATGGTACAGGATTATTATGGAACCATACACTGTTTTCACCAAGACTACCTACAGTTAAAAACGGCTGTCGAGGTTGACGGAAAGACAAGGGTTTTGACTGTTATTTGGCGAGCAACACATATCGTAACTCAATTAGGTAGGAGTAGCTCTCACTCATGGTCGTTAGTAAGAGGGTTGGCATGCAGGTCTGTCG
>Ga0051981_10000774_pt1 | contig 15797 bp, 8 predicted proteins | sample CryGey13umfilter_3_FD_59644 | JGI IMG/M metagenome (GOLD analysis project Ga0051981, IMG submission 59644) | Groundwater microbial communities from aquifer in Utah, USA - Crystal Geyser 4/10/14 3 um filter | ecosystem: Environmental > Aquatic > Deep subsurface > Groundwater | place: USA: Utah... | reverse complement strand
ATCAGATGCCACTCATCTTGTGAAGCGTCGACTTCCATTTCCCTTATGTGTTGCTCAAGCTGCTGCAGTCGACCCTCCAGAGAAGTAGCGTCGGAAGAGTTCACGATAGTACTTTCGTATCTATATATTTTTTGAAGTGTTGATGAAATTTCTTCCATCTGACTTTTCATCACTCGTAAAGCCGTCGATTTCGGAACGCGGGCGTGTAGAACTTGGTGCCCAACCACGCCGCCGATGTATTCAACGCCTTTGCGGTCAAAGTCGTCTCTTACTAGTGAAACGACAGCTTCCAAGCGGTACCGGCGTTTCGAATCAACCTCTTGGCTTTTGCTTTGGGCAATGACCTCCGAAACAACATCTGGGATGGATCCCTTTCCGACGTACTCCTTCCACACGTTTTCTTTCGTCTCTCTGTCGTAATTAAGTTGACGCACTACGACATTTCCACGAGCTGTGAGCTCAATTTCAATCTCTTCCGGTAGCCAACCAAATGGGATATTGCCTCTCCATAGTTTGAGACCTTCTTCTTCTTTACGCCCCGCACATGCACATGATATTGACAACAATTTGGGGAGGGACGTCGCAATCTTGCGTTGGAGGATGGTATGATATTTTCCGGACTCAGGATTCCATGCACGAAGTGGCATTTCACGGCAGAGGGTCTGCTGAAGAACCTCTCCAAAATGCGACGTTTCCTCTTTGCGAAGGAAAGGCTCATAATACATTTCAACCGTCATAACTCTCGTTGAAGAAGTCGTTGGAGATCCCTTTCCGTTGACGAATTCGTTCACGCTCGTAAAATTTATACCTCCGAGTTGCTCCATTACTTTCTCACCTCCCGTGGATTCTTTGTCAATCTGGTACAGGAGAAAACGATAAAATGCCTCGGCCCGTCTCGGCATGTCAACGGCCGCAGGTGAGCCATCCAAGATTTGTAATTGTTCGGCCTCTGGAGTTGATGCAAGACAAGACATGAAATTCATGGGGGCCCATGCTTCCAGGCGCGCTGAGTTGCCAGGGATGGAAGACGGATAGATCAGCCCAAATCGAGACAACGAATCGATCCGATGAAATAGAAATCCAATCTCGGGTGTCAATGTTTTGTCTTTCCAGGATAAATTGACTCGTTCCACCGTCTGAGCACAAAGCATTGCCTTTCTGGTTTCTGGGATGCAGTACAAAACCATCAACACAGAAGGAACGAAAGCGTTCGGCATTGTGGGAGGATAATCCCAACCAGGTAGGAATCCAGAAGCGTTTGAATCTGCGTGGCTGAATAACCCAGCCATTTTCCCCGCGGGGCGCATTGTCAGACGGTATGTGGGTGGAATGTCCATACCATCACCTTCCCCAGCAGTCTCTCCGTCACCTTCGGCACCGCGATCTTTTTTTGCTCCTTTTTTTGATCGATTCAAACTGTCTTCGTAAGCTATCCGGTAAAGCTTGGTTGTTTGCAAAAGTTTGTTTGGATTCGGCTGGGGCTCCCTTCCTGGCGGTCTGTATGGGTTCCGACTAAAATCTTCCAGTAAATCTATTTCTAGATTGGAAGTCGGTATTGTTTGTAGAAAATCAATAGACTGTGTGGCGTTTTGTAATAGACAAGAAGAAACATGGAGCTTACCCCCACCAATTAATGGCTTGGACATGAGAGCACCAAAGCTTGACGAGTCTCGTACCGACGAAACGGTCGCCTCTTTTGTCAGTACGTAGGCCGAGAAGACCGATTTAATCGCATCTGTCATGCCGGTACGAAGTCCTGGGTCACCTGCAGAGAGGATAGTTGGATTAATTGACATGGCCGGTGGAGGAGGGTTAAATGAGGGGAGTTGCAATACCTTTTTCCGAGATCCTTTCAAACCAGCTAACTGGTATTGAATAACATTACCACGTGACGTTCCCAGGCCCAGACGATCTTCAAATACATTCATGGCTGTTATTGTTTCACTTCGTGCCAGGGCTGGTACAATGAAGCTGTGCGAAGTGACATCAACGGACTCTTGGAAAGGCTCCAAAATCTGTAGTCCGCCTCCACCTTGTCCACTTGCTACGACGAACCGATTGGGCGCGAAACCATCGGTTTCGGGTAGAAACGACACAAAACGTGGTCCTGCACCGACACCTGCAAAAGGGTGCGGAATACCACCTCTTCCTAAGAATCGCATGTCGTATAAAAACACGGTTGGATCCGGAAATGCGTACAAAGGTCCATTGTCGGCTTGTCCTCTCGATCCAAAGCCCGTTGTAGCCAACAAGGTTCCGTCGGGCGATACGGCGAGACTTACGACACCTCCAAAGTGACTTCGAATGTTAGCCAATTCGCGCATTCGACTATCTATCATACGAATAGTTCCATCCGTACACCCGGCGACAACGGCGCTCCGGGCGTCCAACGTCGCCATGGTCGTCACGGCCGTCGAGGATGAAGACGATGTGGGTCGTCGATCAGTACCGTACGATGCCACCACACGCAAATCACTCCACATATCCATACAAAGAACTTGTTGGTTACCACTTTTGTCGGAAATGTCCTTACCAAGTGCTTGGCCTCCCACGGTGAGATGAGTTGGCTGGCTATCAGGGTGATGAGGATGTAGCGTCCCGCAAAGCATGCCTTCCGTATGATGATCCACGAGTTGTAGTCCCCCATGAGAATGTAACCGAACGCCGGAAGGAGATACGGACGCAACGTATCCTTGTCCCGTTGGTAGAAGTGTTCGGATCCCTGTTTGAAAGATAGGTGGTCCATTTTCGGGGAGAGCGGGGTCTACACCACCTTCGACTGGTCGAAAGGCGTGACTTGGTAAGGTGCGAAGACCCATGGCTACGGGGGGAGGACTACCATAAATCGACACGTAGGTCGAATTGAGTACCTTGGGAGGCGCTTCGGGGTGTCCTGCGACGGAACTATACAGCATCCCGTCCATGGTAGAATGCACCACCAGCATGGAAGCTCGATGATTGAAACGTCCGCGTGAAAGACTCTGTGTAGCTGACGCCACAAAGATAGCTTGATATTCTTTATCATACGCTAGACAACTGACTGGAGCTCCGAAAATCTGTGGTTGTATCCCTTCTAAAGGAAAATAATAGCCTGGTTCGACGGCAGGTGACATTGACGCTACAGCTGCTGGGTGGTTTCCTGAATAGTTGATCATGCCAGCGTGGGGGTCGTATAGAGGAGCGTCTGGATTAAATGAGATACTTCCGCCATAGGATTCGCTGTACTCTCTAGCATTATTTCCATAAAATGCCTCTGGTTGTCCAGAAGCGATGTTGGCGGCGCCGTAAAATTGCCCGTCGTTGTATTCTTCGCCAAAGTTCCCGTATCCTGGCGTATAGCCTGGATGACCAGGATCCATAATAAAACAACAGCTATAAAGGTTTGAAAAATACAGCTATGGACGTGTCTTCCTATCGCAAAATTGAGACAACGGGGACAGGAGAGATGATGTATTGATGGTCTTGTCACGTAGCGTTGTGTTGTGGTTGTGAAGACGGTTTTAAAATCGGCGAGCAACAAACGCAACTTCTTGTCCGTGAGAGTAAAACTGCGAGGAGGGCGTGTGAGCCTAATATAATAATAATGTACGCCTAAATGATTGTGATGTGTGATGCTCAAAAATTCGCACCACCATAAAATTCTTGTAGGAGCTATGGGGAAAACCTCGTGTTCTACTACTAACCACCAAACGACATAAAAAAACAGACGCAAGACGCAGGCTTTTTTATTTCATTAGCACTTCCACAATCGTTTCGAATCTCATAATTTCTACTAGACGTAGGATGCGTAATGTATCCTCGACCGTTCTACTTTCCGCCACCGGTTATGGATTGCCAAATTCCCTGCAATCCCATGCCTTCCTGCTCTAACGAACGTGGCTTACGAAAGGGGACTTTTCCCGATTCAAATTTATTGCGCAAGTCATATATGAATTCTAGAGCTGCAATTTCTGCCTTGGTAAGCTCGGGATGCCAGAAATCAATAATCAAAACGTGTCGATCTTCATCGGAGGGATTGCCCGTCGCATGAGTGAAGGATGTGTCAAGAGTGGTAAGTTTTCCCGTTTCCCATCCTTTCCGTTCGCCGCCCACCTCAATCCAACAGTCTTTGGGGATTTGAAGTCCCAGATGACTCGTCAAGATAAAGTTGCGTCCATCCGAATGGGGTTGGACACCGGTATTGGGGGCTTGACGTGCAAAACACACGCCCCGGACGGCCAAGGGTATTCGTAACTCCTTCAGCAATTTGTAAGTTTCTGGAAACTCGGCACAGTTTTCCGTGTTCCACACGCCAAGACGTTGTAACCGGATGGCCGACCATCCACCACCCATAACTTGATTTTGCCACACGGAATCCGACGCAAAGCGACTCGTCCCTAATAGTTTGTCTTCAAACTCTTTTTGAATAGTATCGGCCTGTGCTTCCAACGACGCTGCCCACGGAAATAAATCTTGATCTGACGCTGCATCCCAGAATGGTTGGGCCGTCAATCCTTCCACATGCTCTTCAGATGGTTCATGGCCGGGAGATACTGGCTGTGGTGCTGGAACTTTCCCTTGGGCACTGTTATTTCATCGGCAAAAGAGTGAGCCACACGAGGAAAATAGTACCGACGCCTCGTCATCTGTGTATTAATTCTGGCATAGAGAGTTCACATACCTTTGGCAAAATCCCCATATCCGATCAATGCTACCCATACCTTTCTTTTCATAAAACACTTCAATATCTTTTAATCCATCTTCGACATCTTCCCAGAATTGCATCTGTCGCTCGGTGAGAGCCGCTAGTGGGTCTTGACGCCGACAAGGAGCAATGGAAGTCGGCGTCGTTGGGGCAAAGCCCGTCACATTCTGAGAAAGCAGTAAAGCAAGTAAGAAGCAGTGTAGTCGAAGCATGGCTTGCAAGAGATTATGAAGTATTCGTAGGGTGTAGTAACATCCACATTAGCGTCGTGTTGTCACATGCTGCGAAGGATCACGAAACTAGAAACAAGTGAACTGACAGTAACATGATCTGTGACGTGTTTTATGGAATATTATATGGTAAATACGGTAAATTTCTTACTCCTCGTAAAATTATTTTGTACCATACGTATAATTTCGGGATGACGTGCCGCTTCTTCTGCCTTCTTCCGTAGTTAGGAGAGTACACAGTAAAAAGTTCGTGCCAACAAAAATCTGGGCAATGCGAGCGGTTTATGGTGGAATGACAGAGAAAACTGCTTGTGAGCTGTAAACACAATGAATGAACACAACAGCGAAAAGAAAGATTGTTGCTGCCGTAATTTTAGTAAGATATTTAGCATACGAAAAATTGAAGACTAGGCCTAATTTCCTCCCTACCATATCGCAATGGCGTCCAATACTAATAGCAACAGCAACAGCAACAGCAACAATCAAAGATCCCTTCGATCTGACGTCCAAGAAAGGCAACGCGCCGTGGCCGAGAGAGAAGCATCTCGATTGGCACGCCCCGTCGGCCCTGCCATTCGTACCCTTGGTCATGCCAATCGTAAAAAAGCAGCCGTTACATCGACACCCTTCGGTGTCTTACCCACCAAGGCGAGTAGTGCAAGTAGCAGTCACAACAATCGTGGTGCAGAATCGACGGAATGGTGTGGGCCTTTGGCAATTGCCCGACAAATGATTGCGGCTCGAGAAAAAGCTCGAATTGAACGGGAAGAAGAAACCATGGATACAGAAGAAACTCACCCGTTGGATGAAGCCATGGGAGAATTAGAAAAGGAGCGTAAACGAAAAGAGCATCCTTCGTTACAATGGAAACCAAACACAGACGATACCCCCGCCAACACGGTCTCCTCGTGGTACGCCAAGAGACAACGCACGACGGATCAAACACGACAGACTGTTCCAGCTTTGGTTGATTTGTGTCTCCAATTCTTGGTGGAGAACTTTCAATACGTCGAGTCGGTAGGTGAGATTGGACCCGATGTTCGACAACAAATTGCAGCGGCTCTGGTGGCCCAGCACAAATTAGACGGGATGGCCTTGCATGCGTTGGTTCAGGTTGGCATGGAGAGTTTGGAGCTACTAGATTGCTCGAGTATTTCTGGCGAGGAAATGCAGCAGACATTAGAGGATTTACTCCCTGCGGGTCTACGTTATTTGAATCTTGATCAGTGTGGACGATGCTTTGGTAGCAAGGTGGTCGAGACATTGTTGAAATATCCTAGCTCGCTTGCGGCGTTATCGATTGGCGGTGCCTATCTCTGGAAAGACACGGAAGCGGCCAGTGTGCTACGTGAAATGACACAGCTTTCCTCTGTCGATTTCAAAGCCTGTCCCTTGTTGGGTCTCGAGACCTTTCGGGCTTTGTCTACGGCACGATCGGTGCCGTTTGTAGAACTCGCATTGGAAGATCTGACCCTTCAGGACGATGCATGGGAAGCCTTGTGTACCGCCAAATCGTTGAATACATTGGAGCGTCTCAAACTGTGTCGCGTGGGGGGTCTAAACGACGAGATCGTGAAGACACTTTTGGCACTCACGAGTCGAGATGGCACGTGTTCGCTCCAGGCCTTGGATCTTTCCAACAATTACGATTTGACAGACGATATTCTTGAGCCGATTCGTCAGCATACTAGCCTTTCTCTTCGTAGTCTGAATCTGTCGGGACTGGGTCAATTGTCGGCCGATGCTTTGGAGGCTCTCTTCACCGTGGTCGAAAAAGCGTCCCCTCCACCGCGGCTCAAAGTGTTGGAACTGGCGGATATGGACCATCAAACCGTGACGGACAATGTGATACAGGCTGCCTTGATTGCGGCGGCAGATGTCCGAGAAGACTCCAAAGCCACAAAGTATACCACGGGTGGTGGTGTGGTTCGTCTCAATGTACAAGGTGCGAGAGAGCTAAGTGACGCTACGTTGGAACAAGTGGTGAAATTCTGCTCGACGTCGATCGTGGAGATAAATGTTAGTTACTGCACTAACCTTTCCGACCATGGTATGGGCTATCTGGTCGACGGGTGTGGTATTCAATTGCGAAATATAGAACTTTGGGGCCTACGTCAGTTGACGGACACGTTCTTGGAAGGTCATCGTCGGACGAAGGACCCTACGCTTGTCTTGACGGGCATCTGGATGCGAAATTCATCCTCCCGGGCTGTCCAGTAGGCATTACCGTGAGTTGCTTTTTCTCTAAAAAAAATCATCCTAAAAACTATTATGCCTCTACTAGTGAAAGACGAGCTCTACGATACGACAAGGGTGCACACGGGGCACACTGATATTACAAGCTCCCCATAATCGAGTTGAGTTTAGCGATCGTTTCTTGCAACTCAGGATCATCTTTGATCCTTTTCTCTACATCCTCACGTCCACCTGTCATCTATCGAAATTCCAAAGACATGTGGAACACAATGTTAGATAAACCAAACACAGTGTCGGAGTGTGTGCACAAAACTTACCATCACCTTCATCGCTTCTTGCATTTTCGAACTTTGCAAGAGGGTCATGATTTCTGGATTGCTCGTCAACTTCTTAAATTGATCCGGTGTCAAGCCACCCGGTAATGTCCCGTCATTTGCTACGGCTGCTTCAATATCATCGTCTCTTAACTCCACCTTTTCTCCCTTGAACGTTTCTTCATTTTTTTGTCGATTGAACTTATCCAGAATTTCAGGGTTGGCCTTTCCCGTGGCTCTTGCCTCGACAAGCCGATCTGCCAAGGATTCTTTATCAAAGCAGTCAGTGTACGAAATACCGCGCAAATCTAATTCTGCCTTTATTTCCGACACTCTCATTCGACCTGGTGGGACTTCGTCATCATCATCATCATCATCATCTTGAAGCATGGCATACTCGTCAGCGCTCGTCCGTTCCCAAAGACGGTGTGAGAGCATCCGTCTAGTACATTTCGTTGGTTCTGGACCTAGCAAGGCCGCGGTCATATCGTGGAGGAAAAGAGCACTAAAGGCAAGTATATTATTAAGTACTAACACACGCATGATTTGTGAGAGTGCAGGTGGGTGCCTGTATTATTTGATCAACCTGATGATGTGAGGATTTTGGCGGGGGAGAAAAAAGTAACGCGAACAAACGGTCTTGATGTGACGAAAACGTAAAATTCATCTGTCTCGAACTCGAAAAACGTAAAATCTGTCTCGTCTCCAGCTTGAAAAACTGTAAAATTTGTTTATTTTCTACATTACAGTTGTTACCGTTAGGGGCTCGATGATGATTCTTGGGTTCCACGTGTCAAGGGGTACCGAATATAATAAGTGCGACTGCACTGACGACGGGCTTACCTTATCATCGCCATCAGCCATCGTCTTCGATGATCACAAAAACCAATTTTATCACGTCGGTCGAACGAATATCCTTTGATATATTTATCCTCTTTTTGTCGACCCCTATTACGCCTACAAGGCCTTTAAAACTCCTTCAGAGCCCTATGCTGTGTTGATTTATAAAATACGACCCTATTCCTTGTTTTCAGTCAAGACGATCGATGCAAAAGCGGAGAACTCGTCCCCGCCTTCTTCGACGACTTCTCGTTTTGGCGCTATCAAAAGCCCGGTTGGCGAACGGCCTCTCACGAGAGAGACGAGTGGCATATCCAATATCTAATGCTGTCGGACAAGAATCACTGTTAGAAGCGTCAAGTAGTCTATCCATTAATTCGGTGGAGAGCTCCAGCTTGTGGCGCTTGTCTTCGTTTCGCCGATCCTCCTTGCCATCCTCGTCTCCCAAGTTACCGTTAACTCGGCTTTGTGCAGGTAATGATTCGGCAGAAAGTCTCATGGATTTGGAATCACCATTGTCACCAAACTATAACGTTGACGATGATGACGATAATGGTACATTTCCGCCTCTTTCGGCGCTTTATGGTCGTGATCAAGAATCGCTAAGGAAAGCGACTGAACAATTTTTGAACGATGATAACATGTACCCCTTAGGAAAGCTCACCGAAGAAGACATGGCGACTATTACAAGTCTCATGGCAGCATGGGCTCGAAAGAGGTCATTAGACGCGGCACTGACCGTCGAAGCCCTCCTGAAACGAGTCATCGATGACTTGAAAGCAGGGAATACGAACATTCACGTCCGCACGCAACACTACACTTTGACAATCGACGCCTGGTCCAAATCAAATGCGAAAGGGGCCAGTGAGCGAGCTCAACAAATTCATGATACTATGAGTGAGGAATACGAGCAAACAAAAAACATAGATATTCGTCCGAATGTTTTGTCATGCACCACTCTGGCCAACGCTTGGGCCAAGTCAAACGAGACACACGCACCAGCCATGGCCGAACGCGTTTTGCAAACCATGATAGATGCATACAACAGCGGCGAAGTACATATGAAACCAGATGCTGTTACATTCTCTACGGTAATGGATGCGTATTCGCGTTCGCCGGGCGTGAGCGGCCCCGATGCTTGCCGAAGGTGCGAAGAGCTATTCCGTCTTATGGACAACCTCGGCGTGCGCAAAAATGTATATACGTTTTCAGCTCTGCAAAACGTATACGCGCGATCAGGTTTACCCGACGCCCTCGGAAGGGCCGCAGAAGTACTAGAACATATGCAAAGGCTGTACAAAGCGGGTGACATTTTCGCCAAACCCAATTGTCGAAATTATAATGCCGTTCTTAACGCAGCCAGTCGCACGAACACGGAGGAATCTGCTCGATTTGCGCAGGATTTACTGAAAAGAATGGAGTTGCCTTGTAAAGAAGGCGGATTCGATGTCGAGCCTGATCGTGTGTCGTATACACTGGCAATTGTTGCCTGTAGTCGCATCCCGAACAAAACACTAGCAGCCGAAATGTCATTAGCAACGCTAGAGCAGATGGAAAACAAGGCCAACGAAGAGGCCGCATGGCGCAAAAAAGTTTCAAGCGCGGCACCACCTGTCGTTCGTTTGGACGTTGAATGTTTTAACGTTGTGCTAACGGCTTTCTCTCGAACGGGGGAATCCGACTCTCCCAGTCGAATTCGACGCATCTTGCGAAAAATGCAAGAATACGCTGCTGCAGGTCAGATATTGATAAGACCAAATGTTCGCAGTTGGAATACGCTTTTGAACTCTCTCGCTAGATCGCGACACAACATGAATGCAGGCATACAAGCGCATGGTGTCCTTCGTCACATGTTTCGTCTACACTATAAAAAAGTACCCGATGTCCTCCCTGATGCCTTTTCATTCGCTGCGGTGCTCACGGCGTACCAAAGGGTTGCCACTGTAGAAGCTGCTCTTGCAGCCGATAAATTGGTTACAGAAATGGAAAAATTATACGAGGCTGGAAAAATCCAGAGTCCGCCAGACGTTTATCATTACACTATTTTAGCTGGCGTGTGGGCAAAGTCCGAACAAGGGAGACGGGCTGCCGATCGCAGTGTCGAGATTCTGACCCACATGATGCAACGGCATGAAGCTGGTTATCCCTCGGTCAAACCAAACATCAGGACGTTCAATACTGTACTGGACTGTCTAGCCAGGGCCGATGACGGCGACCGCGTCGAAGACCTTCTCTACCATATGTTGACTCTTTATAGACAAGGGGACCAATCCGCGAAACCAGATTCTTTTTCTTTCAATTGCGCAATCTCGGCCTTCACACGATCAAAAAGAAAAGGGAGTGGCCGGCGGGCCGAGGCTATTCTTGACCTTTTCTTGGAATACCAGGAAAACGAGAATCCGTGTGCTATCCCTGATGTGAGGTCTTTCACAAATATAATTGGTCATTATAGCAAAAGTCGATTGCTATCGGGTACAGGATCAAGTGCTCTTGATGCTCCGTATCGTGCAGAATATATTTTCAATCGGATGGTGGCACTGTTCAAGGACGGGAGAAAGTACTTGGAACCGAATATATTCGCTGTTACGACCGTGATTGATAGTTATTCATACGCTAAACACCCGGACGCAGGATCGAATGCTGAACGACTTCTGCGTCTTGTGATTAACCTCAGGGAAAAGCACGGTGCAAAACGCCTGAATGTTAACACGGCTCTGTTAAACAGTGTTCTGTTCGCGTGGGCAAACTCAGGCGATACTAATTCAAGCAAAGCGGCCGCGCATGTGGAGTACATGGAAAATCAGTATGCAGCAGGAAACGCCGAACTCAGACCAGACACTCGAAGTTACAGTCTACTTTTATCTACGATTTCGAAATCGACTGGATATGACAAAGCCAGCAAGGCACTGGACGTCGTCAACCGCATGAAGGAGCAAATTCGACGTGGAAACCAAGGCGTGACAATAGACGAGCATCACTATTCATTAGCGATCAACGCCTGTGCGTTCTCTAACGCTGATATTGATAGCGAGGTCGAAGCCTTCCGAATCGCAACTAAATTATTTGAAGAAGTGATGAATACTTCTGACTTACAGCCAACGTCCTTGACTTTTGGATGGTTCATTCAAGCTTGCGGTAGGCTTCGCGTCCCAGAAGCAATACGCAACGCTTACATTGAACGAGCGTTCAATCTTTGCTCTGAACGTGGTCTAGTTAATGATTTTGTATTGCGTCGACTCCTCGGTGCAGCACCAGAGGATCTCCTCGGGAGGCTTTTCAGCCCCCTGAAAATCAGCAGTCCCTGGAAACTTGGCCGTATGAACGTTTCGATGCTGCCTGCAACGTGGACTGCCCATACCGGGAAACGTAAGTTTGAGAGATAAGCGGGACGATCAGCTATCGGTAGCCATACGATACCAGAGGAAGTGTAGGAAATAATTCATCAACTGCTGTGCGGCAGCGGCTTTCCTTTTTTCGCTCGCGGAATCTAAAGACTTGAGAACAAAGCTCATTCGCAATGGGCGTTGGTCATCAGCTGGGGTAATGAGAAGGAAAATGTCGCATGACCGCATATAGAATAAACGTTTGCCATTGACGAGTGTCCAAGATGGTGAGAAGGTTCCTTCCAGCGACATCGAATCGCACATTTCCGTCGTTTTTATTTGTAATTGATCGTTGAGGAGTTCTTCGTATCTCTGTTTTCCTTGAGTATTAAGAGACTTCTGAAAAGGTTCAACGACACATAGATCAAGCAATTCACTCATGACGGGGTTCGAATATTCATTATGCGGGCGGAGGGATTCGTGCGAAGCCAGGCCCCAAAGAGAGTGCAGCCGAAGTGACGTAGCAGCAGCGAGAAGTTCCTTGAAGGCTACGCCAGCTGCGTCGATTGCGAGGTTCTTGGCAATTGTAATGGCGATATTTGATCCGCTCCTAAACATGAAACGCTGCAGATCAATACCTTTGGCTCGACAAATAACTGTCATCTCTAGCTTGTCGTGATCCCCGTCGGACAAAAAGCAATTAGACTCAATCCCGGGCATTTCCATTATTGGAGCAGGCAATAGAAGAGACCGGGGACCACACACAAGGAGGTTCCGCGATTCGGCCTGATCCAAGAGCCAGCAAAAGAGAGCAGAAGCTCTGAAGTGATTGATTCTTTTGTTTGCGAAAGATCCTATCATCAATGGGACATGGAATATTTTATACTCTGATCGTAACATTTGAATCTGTAGGTCCAAGTCGTACCTTGCAGATACGTCAAAAGAAAGCTTGACTGCTTCTAATCCAGATATTCCGCCATTCATTACATTCATTATGCTCTTACCTGCAAATTCCACCAAACCGGACTCGATCATTCCAGCTTGGGACCGAACCACGGCTGTTAGCTTGTCGGACCCACTGGCCTTTGTTTCAATTCGTTGCCTGCTCTGAAAAATAAGATCTATCCCTTTTGTAATGGGCCGTTGAAGAGTAACAGTCCAGGTGGAGCAACGCAACAAAAACTGCCGGCTGTCTCGATCCCGAACCATATCAATTTGGAGAACCGGGAAGCACTTGAGACCTCTCATTCTTCTAGCTTCGCCACCCAAGAATACGGTCGGAGGCAAGCCGGGGTCTTCTTTGCTTGTTGCAACGATGCGCAGTCCCGAGACGGAATCCTTCAAAAAGTCTGCGAATATTACCGTAAGAGTTTCGAACATTCCTGGGGGAAATGGGAATAGCTCCGCTGTCGTTACAGCGTCGAGCTTTGTTTGACGTATCAAAAACGAGCCTGCAACCGGGATCGGAGGGGAGCCAAGTTTGTGCGGCCACAAAGCACCCATGAATGACCTCGTGACATGCTGGTGAAGAGTATGATGCCGTCCAGCTGAGTGAACGCCCTTCAGCCTAGCTCGAAACTCTTTCACAACTTTGCCTTTCCTCTTTTCCTGTATTGTTGAAGGACGACTGTCGTCGCGCCCGTCTCTAACTTTCCTCGGTCCAATGGAAGCCCTCGTGTTGATTGAGGCAGTATTTGGATTACCCTTTGGTCCCGGAGCCTGCGTATTAGTTCCGTAAGATCCTTTAAAGGAGGCACGAGCTCGAGAAGCCGCTACAGCGTGAGCGGCACTTCCGTCAACTGACTTTCCCACCAGCTTGGGTCTCCTGATGGAGACGGGCCTTACAATCCGTCGACTTGTCTCTTTCCGTTCTGATTCTTCGGATGTCAATGTCACTGGTACTTCTTTAAGCTGTGCCGTCTTCTCTCGTTTTAGAGGAGTTCTTTTTGTCTGTGGCTCAGCTGTCAAAGCTGATGGCGAAAGGAAGGATAAGGAGCGTCTTTGTAGAAGATCATTGGCGCGCCATCCCGCATCAAGAAGGGATGTATCCTCTTCCTTTAGATTCGACGCAACGGCCGAGAAAACATCTGGTCTCCAGTTATACGAAAGGATGAATCGGCTGTAATTCTGGGTCAGATAGAAGAAGATGTACACCAGCGGATGCAACTTAAAGGGAGACCTTACCTGTTTCGTTTGACCGAAAGAAGAAACCCGAATGATCGTTTGAAAGTGTTAGGCATTTCGTTTTTAATTCGCGATAGCCTCAGCTCACTTCGGTACTCATCGCCCACATTCACCTCATCGAAAAGTTTTGGAAAGGCGAAAGCATCAGGCTTGCCGTCGGGTAAATATTCAGGTGAAGAAAAGAAGATAAAATATTTAGGGCAGTCAATATGCGAGTCAACCATCGGCTTTCCCGCACCACCTCGACTTGTATCAAGGGAATGTACGAGACAGGAACGCTTATCTCGAGCCCAGGAAAGCCTAACTTTCGTTGCAGCGGCTCCCCGCGATAATCGCACTATCTGCACGTCACCGAGAATATCGACTTGCGAAAAACCCTTCGTTTCCCTTCTGATTGGCTCGATAACTGTCTCGAGCAGCTTCAGTGCAACTCGTGCCACGGAAGATGACTTTATTATACCATTAAATGATACTTTTTTCACTGCGGGGTGTGGTAAGTCATTTGCAATTTCGAACATCCTGGCGAGGGCTGGGAGCCCAGGAATGATCTGATTGATAATTTGGTGTTTCTTGGTCTCCTCATTCTCAAGTGAAAGCTGAGTGTCGCAGGGATCACGCAAGAGACCACGCTGCTGTCTTTCAAGCTGTTTTTCGATGCACCACCCACTTATTCCCTGATCTAATGTCAACTGCACCCAGTCATGTAGAACATTGCGCTTTAAGCCAGTATCGGTAATCGTCACCTTTAGAAAGTGGTTGGAAAGGCGGTCTTGCCCCGGCACCAGTACACCCGTTTTTCTGTCTGTGTCTTCGTGTCGAACCTGAATTGATCCGTCTTGGACGTCTAACTCGCTAACCATTTCAGAGAGGTTGTTACTTGGTCGGAGGGTACTGTGTAGCTTACCTGACGAGTCCACCAGCGAGACATCGATCAGGGCCAGTCCTTGTCCAGCCATTCGAGCATACTCTGCGCCTTTTTTCGTCAAGGTGCTACGCCCTTGGAGTTTGTGGCTCAATTTCGAAGGAAAGTTATTGTAATAGAATGTAAACGAGGGAACTTCGCTATCTTCTGTACCCTCGTCTCGGGAACTATTTGACGTGAAAGGGTGGAAAAAAGTAGAGCCACAGAGATTTTGGCGAAAAATGAGTAATATCGTACTCGGGTCAGACACAGCCTTGGGGAGCGAGTAGAAGCAGGTCTGTGGTTCGTCTTCTCCTATCTCTTCCTCCACCTCTTTCCACATTGTATTGTACTCCCTAACGAAGTTAATATCAGGAACTCTCCATGCATAGCGTGGATTCTTTGTCAAGACACTGCAGCAAGAGGAGGGAATTAGCTGAGGTAAAAATAACAGAGACAGCATGTGAAGAAATTAGAATCAACTCACGCTGCAAGCAAGTCCACAGAGATCGAGAGGATCTTCCTGGAGAGTAGCCTGGAGAGCTGTTTGGTCACACTTTCAGTGGGTTCATCGATACCATGGACCTCCAACTCGATGATCCCGTCCGGTTCAAGTCCTCCTCCCTTTGTTGACAATCTCATGTAAAAGATGCTCCCACTTTCATCCTTATATACAAAAACACGTCTACGGTTCGAAATTGAAAAAATATGAAGAACAGATGTCTCCACCGTTCTCGCAACCTGCTCCGGATTTGTTGCACATCGGTGGAACAACTCAAATTCTTTTCTGAATACAACGGGACAGGCAAAGAATCCTGATGAATGAGGTTCGACTTCTTGGTTTTGGGAGTGTGTGTCTTTCTCAGGGTCTCGGTCGTCTTCTTCAATCATTAATGCGGTGGCAGTTCTGTTCTTGTGCAGTCGCCGAAGGATTAACATCTGGTTGACCTTGTGAAGTTGACTCATTATGACCCCATGTATAGAAGAAAGGACTCTTTTTGCGTGGTCAGGACCCGAGGGATGATGTGTCTCGATCGATACAATGCCGTTCCCAAAGTCCAAAAAACACCAATACGGCAATAGATTGGAATCACCTTCCCGACCTAGCACGACAAAGCTACCTTC
>Ga0051981_10000773_pt1 | contig 15803 bp, 14 predicted proteins | sample CryGey13umfilter_3_FD_59644 | JGI IMG/M metagenome (GOLD analysis project Ga0051981, IMG submission 59644) | Groundwater microbial communities from aquifer in Utah, USA - Crystal Geyser 4/10/14 3 um filter | ecosystem: Environmental > Aquatic > Deep subsurface > Groundwater | place: USA: Utah... | reverse complement strand
AATCTTTTTACAATAGGCCTTGAAGAAAGTCCGTCTTTCATCGATTTATCATCATTTTTTTACCTCAACATCATCACCCATCCTGACATCTCTCATTGACCTACATCTTCACCCTTAACATCGAGTAAGTTAAGTTACAGCTACCTATTACGTCCCCATCCCTTCATCATGACAAATAAAACTTGTTCCCGCGCTTCAAAGAATCCGGGTATTCCCGTACACATTTTTATCAACCGTATGGTGGCTTTCGCCATTGTTGTTGGTGTGGCACTCGCGTATTTTGTATCCGAATGGTTTCATTTGATTCTCTTATTCGTCGCTGTTAATTTCTTCCAATCTACCTTTGCGTAGGGAATTTGTCCACCAACAATTGTCATGGGGAAACTGGGCTGGGTTGAAGAAGATCCCGACGAACCAATTGTAATGAAGAACCATATTTATTTGTTCGGACGAAACAAGCCTACTAATTCTGCTGCTAATGCTGCAGCCGCCGCCGCTGATGCGGTCCCGGAGGCAGCTCTTCGGACGGAACAAACCGAAAGGGCAACCGAATCCCCCTAGGGATATTTATGTAAAATAAAAAGTATTCAGATTCATCTAGTACCCTCTTATTTCAACGATATTACATTTTCCTGTGCCCTTTACAAAATGTCAGGAGGTGTTAGCTTCACAAGGATTCGATTTGGCAGCCAGTGCGAACTAGATCAATACTTCGTTCCCTTCGGTCTTGACGATAGGTCAACTCTTTTCATGAGAGAGTGATTGTTGTTGTGAGATGTATTGGTCCGCCGCTATGAACTAGAGAACTAGAGTATATACCCTGTTGATGCAATCCAATTTATTATGTTTTTGTGTATCATAAATTGGTAATTTAGCAACGTAAACTATCACCTATACCTATACCAACAGTAACTGTAAGGCTCCTGAGAAAGGATGGCAATGTTGGTTATTCTCGCTGATGTTCGCAACCAACAGTAACTTCACATGTGGGGAGATCCGAATCAGCACGTGACTCTCTGCCTGGGTCATAAGTATCGTGACTGAAACGGGATTTCGTTCTACACACGCTCACGCACACACACACATTCCTACCACATAGGAGTAAAGTAGTACCGTAGTTCACAGTTAACAGTAATCTTTTTTATTTTGCGGACTCATTCGTTCGTTGTCAGCGCGTTGCGTTCGTGAAACGATAGGGAAGCGAAGAAACAAGAAACCATGGGAGCAGTTCATTGTTACATTTGTACAGTTCGTTGACATGAGTTTCACTTCGTACTCTACGCAATCAACACAACACAACACAACTTAAGCAAAGATCCCAATTTACTCTCACCATGTGCCAACCAGACGACAACGACGACAACGACGACAACGACGACAACTTGGCATCTTCCACCACCAACAATGATTTGCCTCGTGTGGACGCAAAGCCATCGCACGGCGAAGGCAACAGACGGAGACTGCAACGCGGCTTTTATTGGGGCGCCGCTTCATTGGCTTTGTGGCTGGTGGCGACCAACATGAGTATGCCATACGCACAAGATAAACGCAATTCGTTGGGGTGTGATTCTCTGTGTCAGGGGTCGATGAATTCAGCAAAATCGACGCTGACGTTGGTCGGTGCAACGTTGGTGGGACGACTCTCTGATTCTCCCGTGTGGGATGCCTACGGTGGCGGTCGTCGCGTTTGTTTGTGGTTGGGTCTATTGGCCACAGCTGTTTGCCTCGTTCTCACGAGTCATGCATCATCGTTAACACGATTGTGGCAAAGCCTATTGCCTCAAGTCTTACAACAAAATTCGAGTGTCATAAAGGCGCTTTTCAGTGACTACCATGCCCAATTGGACTCTCCTTCCTCCCAACGAGCATACACGGCGGGCCTGTTGGGGATGGTGGGTGGCCTTGCCATGATGTTAGGGCCTATAATTGGATCTTCGATGCTAGAAAACATTCATCAAGCAACCGCCATGTCATTGCTGGCTTTACTTTTGGCCGCTCTGTGCGTCGCATTCGTCCCTTCGAGTCCAAAGAATCCGATGAAGCGTGAAAATAATAACAACAAGAACAATCGCGAATCTCCCTCAACCCATTTGTGGTCGATGATAGATGTACCATCGGCTCGTTCTCCGCCCGCTCTATTCTTACTCGCTTGTCGATTGCTATCGACTTTGTCTTACCACATTTTTACCAACATTTCAATCCCATCCTTGAAACAACGATTTGGTTTTGGCCCAACGGAATATGGACAATTCTTTTCCTTTATTGGGTTTTGCTATTCCGTGAGCCAATATGCTGGCCCAGTTTTATTACGTCGTGCTACCGAAGATTATCGTAAACACGTCTTTGTCATGGCCGTGGCAACGATCAGTATCGGACGATACTTTGCACTGGCAACCAATGATGTGTACGCTATGTACGCGTATTATGCCCTGGCGGTCCTTTCGACGGGCGTCCAATCAACATTATTCGCAACGGATACTAGTCAAGTGGCACCACCTGATCAAGCTGGAGCATTTTATGGCGTCGTGGCTACCATGGAAGCGGGTTCCGGGATGATCGGACCGTTAGTGGGAGGGACCTTGACCAAGTGGAACATTGGTGGTACTACCCTTCTGGGTTACCAAGTAAATGTTGATACCATCACGGCACCTCTCCTCGCGACAACAGGTTTGACAATATTGGTAATCATAATGGTGTGGTTTGGATATGAACCCATCGTGTTGTCAAGAATTTCGAAGAGAAAGACAGACTAAAGGTTTTTCGTTGGTTCAGCCTTACGGCGGTGACTCGCCCGTCAGCACATTTTGCGCAGGTTTTGCTTCAAATCACCAAGTAGCAGAAATGTTCTCCGCTAACCCTTGCTTGACCTAAATGGGGGTTTTGTTTCGCTGCATAGACGGTTATGTTCTTTTATCATGATGTTTTAATATACTGAGAGTCCTTCCAGCACCCGTCACGTAAATTTCTGCTTCATGGATTAATACTATATCACTGACAATGGCATTCCGTTCGGGTCGCCGTCGGTTTTGTCGATCGCATTCGTTCCATGTATAATGAAGTCAGACTCATTTCTGTCCTCTACACTTACTACTTACTAGTACTATCGAAACCAAGACCAACTATCACCGTTTAGCGATGCTTGCGATGGTCTTTAGTTTTAAGTGTCCACAAGACCAACAAGTGCCAAGCAAATGCCGTCAAGGCACAGAAACCCAAATTACGGGCATACGAGGAATGTAAATCGAAGCCCAACCCAACGCCGGCTCCAACTGAGTCTTCCCCACGACCAAAGTCAGTCGATAACTTGTCCGGCGTTTGATCATTGAGGAATTCCACGTCAAACGCATAACGATATTCATCGTATTCCAAAGACGAAATACCTTGGGTTGACCAGAACAAAAACCTTGGTAAAAGAAAAAGCGAGCGAATTTGCACTGTGTGAGTTGAATCCTCCTGAAAGTCCTCATATTGGACACAAGAGTAAATCACTTACCAAACGTTGATGAACTTTTGATACCCCGAAGAAGCATCACCGTAGGAATTGACAGTACCAGAAAAGGAAATGGCCACGACAATTCCAAACACTAGGGATAACAGTGCCGCATTACCGGTTCCAACAAGCAAGGACGATAGCATGCCGAAACCATAAAAACCCATCAATGTGAAAAAGCAGAAGATCCAATAAGAACCCAACGCCTGCAACAACCAAGCGTCACTGGAATATCCTAGCAACACAAAGCCACATGTGTATGCTGGCAGCCATAAAAAAGTTTCGAATGTTTTGGCCAACCAGTAGGAAAGAACATGCTGACCAGTAGCTGTCTCACGGAAAAAGACGGTTCGTTCACTTCCACCGAGAACATTGACAGAAAGACACGACACAATTAACAGAAATAACCAAATGTTCAGTAAGATTTGGGGAACAAAGTCGATTGGGGTGATATTTTGACGGAGGTAGGCGCCGTACGCGTCGATGTCTGTTTCTGTCAAGGATTTGGGTATGCCCACATACATCGTGTCGTCGTCATCCACTAAACTGGGCAGCACTGCGCCGGCCAGGGCCATCAACACAATATTCAATACGGTAGCATGCGGCGCTCGGATGCGCTGCAAGCACGCTCGCTGAAATAACAAAGATGCTTGAACGAGGCGCCCGGGGACCTTACGAGTTTCCACCATGTGTTGGCCATCGAATGAATAAAAGTCTCCCAGCAAGTGTCGTACCAAAGAAATAATTTCGGTTGACATGGTAATCACAATGCGCCGGAAGGGACCGGACATCTTCTTGGCCACTTCTTCTTCGGCACTTTGGGTCTTGATCGCTCTCATTCTGGCCTGTGATTCTTCCAAGGATATTCGGTCGTGGTTTTCCTCTGCGATCATCCATGCTTCCAAAAGTTGTTCCTTCCCAAAATTTGGGTCGGTAGCATGCGGGACGATACCAGTTAATACATCCATATAAAAATCTGCGGGGTTTGCCTTCGATGGACAGGGAAAGCCACGTGAATCGAAGTACTCGGTCATTCCCGAGGTGGGTCCGTGATAGACCGTCATTCCACCTTGACCCAAAAGCAAAACTTGGTCAAAGAGCTTGAACACTTCAAACTTGGGCTGATGGATACACGCGACGATATTGGCTCCCGAGGCCACCATGTCCTTAAGCGACCTGATTACCGTAAATGAAGCAGTCGAATCTAGACCAGATGTCGGCTCGTCCAGACAAAGCAAACTTGGTTTGGTGACCATTTCCATGGCAATATTCACTCGTTTCTGTTGTATGAAACGGGTAGACGATTCTTAGACAAAATGGAACCTTCTCGAAAGTATTTTACGTATCTTCTTACTTACCCGTTCTCCGCCACTAATTCCACGTCGTTTGTCGTCCCCGACCACGATATCGCGTACATGGTCTATCTCCAGCGCCTCAAGGATTTCGTCGACTTGGGCGCGTTTCTTTTCGCGTGTCCAATTGCGTGGCAATCTCATTAGAGCGCTGTGAGTTACGTTTTCTTCCACTGTCAAATCCCTCATCATCACGTCCTCTTGTGGGACATATCCAAAGATTTTGCGGTACCGAGTCAACTCGATTTCCTTGCCATTCACCTTGACTGTGCCGCTACTGCGATCGATCTTACCCGACATGAGATTGACAAATGTTGTTTTGCCCTGTCATATCATATGGATGTTGTATTTTGGTTTGAGTCATGAGAACTTAACATCGACACAACTGAACAACGTCAACTACTCCCCACTTACTGCACCACTCGGGCCCATGACTAGCAATTCATGAACATAAAATCTAGAGTGAGGAAACGAATGATGTCACATCAAACCAGTTCAAATCTGACGTACCTGCCGTAAGCTGCCCATGTTTAATTTCTCCCGAAACGTCTCTCATAATAGTACCAACGTTTGGAATTGTCAGAAGAAGGTTCTTGAATTCAATATCGATTGTCATTTGTGGCGAAGACACAGACCGACGACGACGCTGGGATTGAGGTGTTCCCGATGCAACAAAATACATGCTATCGGAATAGTCCATCAGCATGGATCCGGGTGTACTCTCTGCATCTAGATTGCCGTCCTCTTCCTGTTTTCGTTCCTGTGCTACTGCCATTTTGGCCGATTTGACGCGTCTAGCCCTGAGGGTGACGACGTGTCGGGCGTAGTATAAGTAAAAAATACAGAGTATCAAGTAGGCCAGGATGGCGCCAGAAGCACCGGCCGTCCCATAGCGCCGTTGTCCTGTTCCGGAGCAAATCTCCAAGCCACTGCAAGACTTGGGCACAGTAGTACCGACTGGGCAAAATTTACCATCGGGGCACTCCATCATTTGACTTGAATCAGGGCAAATCATGCCAGGCTCGCACAAATCGACACAGCGAAATGGTTCTGTATTTCCAGGACAGTAATAGCTCTGTGGACACTTGTTTTGGATCCCGTCAAACCAACCTGTCAGGACAATGTCTTGTCCACTCGTCTCATTGCGCACCGTGTAGTGTCCTCCCCATAACGATCCAGATTCAAGTGAGTTAGATGGGAAACATAGGTCTGGATCCGTACTCCGACAACCGCACCAGTAGCCAGGATCACAGTTGGCTGGATCGTACAGGTATTCTGCTAAGCCTGCACAGAGTGGCCCTTCAGCCGCCGCGAAGGAACTGCGTGGTGTGGGTTGGTAGCATTTATAATCGCGACAAATATTGTTTTGGATAGTTGGTGCATCCATGTTTGCTTTCGTATTTTCAAGATTGTTGGTGCTGTTCTTACTTTCGCCTCGAAGAAATCGCACTTTTTATGAGCAGGTCTATTGGAGGAAAGATAAGCTCGCATTTGTTTTGTTGACATTTCCGCGAACCCACATCCGTGTACGGATCACATGAGATTGTTCGATGCATTCTATAGGAAGCGAACTCTTTCTTCTGTGAAACAAGGAATACTAATAAAACGTTTAAGCCACCTAGATGCATGGTATGGATAAGATTGTTCCCATATGTTGAGAACTTAAGTGTCAAGCCAATGGGAATGGCAAACCGATTCTCGTTTTTCCTTTTTTTTTTAAATTAGCAAACAGCCTATCGGGACTTGACGGAACAGCAGCACGTCATCCTTTAGGAAAGAACAAGAACTGAAGACGCCATGGAAAATTATAAGTGTTGCCAATAGATTGCACTTATCTAGATTCCTGTGAAAAGTAACCCGTTCCAACACCCAATTACTTTTAGGAGTCCCATAACTCGCACTCGTTCCGATGGTACTGGTGCTCACAGTCACAACAATTTTCCACAGGAAGAACAACCGTCATATCTGAAAACTACTTACTACTTTATGAGTGAACGTGATATAATCGCTGTTAATAGAAGCAAAGTTTACGATGGCGATCTAACTTCAGTCATGCGAAACGATTTTAATCAAAATGCCTGTTGTGCTCACCCACTAGAAGCAATTGTTCGGCTTCTTCATGGGCACATTCCAAGTAGTACCATTACCAACTATCCTTTCGAGTCCTCCTGGCCTTCATACCTTCTACTGAAGTCGTTGGCTCCTGCAAAAATAGCCCGATCGAGCGTAGATTGCCAACACCGGTTGGACTTTGGTTCGGTCCAAGCTTCGATTTGTCCCGGAGCAAGGCCCCATCCGCCCCGTGCTATCTCGCCCAACAGCTGGACGCGGTCCCACGTGGCACAACCCCAGTAAAGATGCACACCGATAAGTGCGTCCCCGACCCAAGCAAGAGATTGCCGGATACCATAGGTACTGCTACTATAATATAAGCACAAGTCTCCTTCGAAGGGGCACAGTTTTCCCCGAAGAACCTTCCAGCAATACATATTATCGTTCTCCAATCGCTTTGAACGTTGTGCCAAAAACAGGATATGTGGAACCTCGGGTGAACATGGACCACCTATGAATGTTCGCGTTATATTTGGTAAACGTAGTTCCGACAATGCCTCGGACTGCCAATTGGCTTGGAAGGGCCGTTGGTCCTCCTCTTTGTTAACGTTCATCTCGTTAGTTAAACTGAGTCCAACTATATGCTGACTTTTGCCATCTGGACTCGTTCGACACTGTGCAATCAGGAACACAGCATTCACCCAATGGTGTAATTTCTCTTGCAGGTCTTCATATTGTTCGATCAAGCGCAGAGTGTGAATGGAACTCTTCTGCGTGGCCACAAGTAGACAACCTGGCGCAATCATGTTGGCCATCTCGGCACCGGTAAAAGAAACCATCACCTTTTCCCGCGAATACCATTTGATTTGGAATTCGGTTCCGCAGACATTACAGAATTTCTCGGTGTCCGTTTGATATTTACGGTGTGTGCTTTGACTGAGAATTGCCTGATATTGCCATTTGGCCAAACACTCCTTGTGCGTCCACTTATTGCTACCCTTAAGAACATCACACGAAATCGTAAGAGATCAGAAAATAAACGAATATAACAGAAAATGGGACTGTGATGAATACGTACTAGACAATGGCATGGGCTGATAAGTTCTCCACCTGACATGCGACAATACCGACAGTATGGGCCGTCCTCTTCTCCGTCCTTCTTTTCTTCGCCGAATATCTTTGTGGTCGACTTGATCGAATTGTTTTGATCTCCAAACAGCTGCTGATACATATTGTCTTTCACGTTGAATTCGTGGGATTCTTTCGCAAGTTTCCGTCGAGTCTGTGTGGATGCCATTATGGAGCCGATGGCTTCAGGGCATTCTTCTTGAAAGAATGATTGTAATCCCACGAGCACCGACTCGATGCCCCAAGAGGGGTTCCAAAGTTCAGGGTGGTAATCACTAAAGCTCACGCAAATGCGCTCATTGACTTCAAAGCGACCGCTCGGAGTAAAAAAGGATATGCGGGGAGGCTCCATGGGATAATTTTTGGGGATTTTCAACAGCCCATGGTATTCGCCGCCTGCATACACACCGGAGTCAAATGTGATTATAAAGTGACAATTATACGCATTGTCAGGTTCAGGTTGGACGCAGATTTTTGGAATAGGTTCTTTGCCTAGCCTTTTTATCGGAAGAAGATGATCCAAAAGAGAAAGAGTCAGGAAAAAGTAACGACATTAGAACATTTGCCCCGGCAAGTCGAGCTGCGTACCTTGCATATTCCTGCAGAAGCCGACGAAATCCATATGTATTGCTCGACTTGGGTGGACTAGTTGCAGTAAATTCAGATTCGCTGTGAGCAGCATGTAGCTCTTCTCTACCAAGGACAGGTAATGCGGTTGTCTTATCGACAAACACCAAAGCATCATACTGCCCGACTAGAGTTGCTTCATAATAATGACTCCGCATCTCGGTTCCTGGTCGATAGTGAACACCAACATAACGCTGTTGTATGGGGGATTTTAAGACTTGCAAAAGTTGCGAATTGGGAATCATTTCTGGTTGCAAGGGGAGCAAAAATGCACTGCATTGTAGATTAGTGCAGACTAAATGACACAAATGCTCACTCGAATTCTCCATAGCGTGACGTAGTTCATAAGATTTGGTGTCATCGCCATCAGCCTCCCCCTCGTTAAGGGCGGTAACGGTACCGTGATAAGTATCCAAACCCAGTGAATAGCACCGATCTGGTACCACGTGACGGATCATTTGACCAAGATTCCAATTTTCATTGCGTGTAAACTCAGCTCCTCCTCGTACCGTGGCTGCTGCATTGCCGATATGACTATTATGTGCCCACACGACTACTTTGGTAATCCCTTCGTCGGACGAGGTGATACCACGGAGCCTTTCACGGATCCGACCCACTGTGAGCGCCATGTGCTGAGAACGGATGGAAAAGGAAAAAGAGGGAAAAGGAAAGGACAAAATCATCAGTGCAAGAGCCGCAAGCAACCCGTTGGTTGATCCCAAGTTCTAGAAATGATACCTGATCGCGTGTGTTCCAACTAACATTGGAGCCAGCCGGTTCCAATATTTTCTTACGAAAGTATTCCTCTGCATTCACCAACACTTCGAGATTTTGTTCCACGTTTAACAGAGCAAGACAGTCAAGACCATTTGACGGAAGTTGTGCCTTGAGTTGTTCGAGATACTTCCATTGAAACTCTGACAGTATCGTTTGTAAAATTTCGGGGATTTGTTCACTGCCAATTCCATTGACGGTTTGCCGTGCGTAGTTGTTTTCGTTCTCTTGATAGCCATGGAAAAACGACAATCGAGACTTGACATAATTGAACATGCTCGAATCTAATTCCGCCAACGTCGTGTACAGTGCATGAAGTGATCGGTAGATTTGCTGACAATCCATTCCAAAAACATAAACCATCGACTCCGGACGGAAGCCCTGCGAAGCATTGAACAGTCGTATCCATTCCAACAATGTCACCGTTTCAGCGTTCTGCCACATATACTTGCCATGTCCGTGCACGTGCTGCGCCAGGGCAGCCGACACGCTGGGATAGGGTGAGTTGGAACACGTCAAGTGCTGATTCATACCGTACATGTCTGGCCACTCGGCCTCGAATACTACAGCACGAAATCCGTGGTCCCTCACCAATTGACGCGTCAACTCTCTCCTGAGACTGTAGAATTCCAAAGTGCCATGCGTCGATTCTCCCAACAAGACCGCATCAGTCGTTCCCCCGGGTACCATGCGATCAAGCACTTGGTTTTCTTCTTCGCGTTGTTCTTGTGTGTCAGGCCACGGATAAGAGAAGGGCACCACCGTGTCGCTCATCCATAAGGAAGCCCTTTTGGCCAGATCTTGTTCGTTCCGATCGTTCGTAGGGGTTGTAGTTGTAGTTGTAAATTGCATTGTCTTTGGGCTTGATCTTGTATTCTTGGTATGGTATTAAGTATTACTGCATCAGGAATCACCATGAAAAGAGTTTCACACTGTAGGCAATCGTGTAATGATCCTTCCGTCCATCGCTGGTGTAAAGGTGCATCAAGGGAGAGAATTCATGAGAGTCGTGTTGTTGTTGTGTTGGAGATTTTGCGAACTTCTGTTGTTACGATGTGTGTTTGTGTGTCTGTGTGTTTGTTTGAAGCGTCAAAAATCTTACGGTTGTTGCATAAAAAGTGGCAAGGCTCCACAAACATATTCCTTACCTGTAAGACGTAACAGTAAGTAACGTTAAATATGATCCGAAACCCGAAATTCCTTGGTCCCGAAATGTTTTCTTCTTGGAAACTAGCAGTAGATGAAAAAAAAGACTAACGCGTCACGCATGACTGGAGCAAGGTCAATGTCAAATCACTGTCAAGTTAATGTAATAAGAATACAAGAGCATCTAATGTACTGGTAATGTAAATATGGGTAGGTAGCTCAAATTGCGTGATGATCGTGATAAATACAGATGCAGGTATTTCCCCCGTTCATTCCTTCATTTACGTTACGCGATATCCTCCTATCCGACGCCCTATCCTACTAGGTCACGTAGGGTAGCGAGATCGAGCGACTTTCTTCGCTACTGACCGGTCTCTCGCTAGTTCCAACTCGCATAGCTTTACAAATACTGTTTCGCCTGCACAAAACATGATTGCTCAAGCTTTTACCTAACCAACCTTTTGAGTGGTACTTGTATTCGTCGCAGTTGCAGCGGAAGACGATGCGGCCCATTCTTCCGTGTACTGAATGAACAAATCGGTCAAAAAGATGGTACACCCAATGGGCATGGCCACGGCTATCATATTCTTGCCTATGCCTCGTCCCAAAAAACGCCATCCCATGTCATTCCACAGGTGCTGAATCGTCATGCGCATACCCAGATGATTTTTGAACTGTTCGTTGCGGATGACATCAAATGGATTCGTGAGCGCTGCACCGGCAACTCCGGCCGCCAAAGACTTGACGACAGATTTTTGCATGCGTTCATTATGATACGAAGGAGAATTGACATCCTTCGTGCTTAATTTGTAGTGTTCTTCAACCCAATCCTTGACGGCAATGGCTACCACTGTACGATTATTATTATTTTTAAAAAGGGTGAGAGATCATTGTACATTATTTTTATAACATGTGCCGAGACTATTTCACCAACTGCAACACGTGTATTGATACGATACCCGTCGGCACTTACCGTACTTGGGCACCGTCTTGAGTACCCCTGCTGTTGTTCCATGCCACAATCCCGCAACACCATGCGTCTTGTAGAGCTGCTTCATGGACATGAGTACGTTGGGAAGATTGTACTTGGGATCCTGCAGAGTGACGGTACTCCGTACGATGGGTTGATTGATGACCTGTACGAGTGACGACGTGATAAGCGGGGGGAGTATTGTGGCCGAGGCTTCTGAATACCCGTGCTGCAACATAACTTCGCGTCCATAATCACTCATCCAAAAAATGGCCGCACGTGCCCATGTCATGCCAAATACCGTCGCCGCCATACCCTTGTAGGGGGGCAAGAAGCCATACACGTAAGGAGCCAAGGTTGAGGGGACTGTCACGCCCCCCACTTGGGCCGCCACCCGAAACCCCGATTGTCCGATTGCCGCCGAACGCCACAGCGGATAATTCACCGTCGCGGCTAGTGCCGAGGCACAAAAGTACTGTTTTGGATATTCTTTGGCGGGTGGACTCATGCTGAGTGGTGAGTGGAAAGTGGAAAGTGATGGGTGATGGGTGATGAGTGCTTAGTTACAACTTTCTTGGTTCCTTGTGGAGGGAGGTACCTTGCATAGATGGCAACTTTGCTCTTCGAAGAAGAATGGAAAAACAAAGCGAGTTGTGAGTTGTTCTGTCTTTTTGTTTTTGAGAAATGTCGATTGACAGAGATAACAACAAGGTGTCAACCAGACCAGAGCGTCATCGATGAGAGGGTGCCTTGACAGAGAATAATATATCTGTAAAAAGTACTCTAGTAGAGTAGTAGGAGTACTCGTTTGACTGTGATCACCTTCTACCGGTTGTCGCGTTCCGAAGAACAAACGAAAGATGAAACGGCGTGAGGATTTGAAATCCCCGCTCATCAGTGCTTCACGCGCTCACTGTTAAACATCATTGACTGTGAGAGTGGTGGACACAATTGACGCGTTCATGAGCAGTTCATGGAGTGGATGTCTAATTAACTGTAAACATAGACTGTTGGAAGTGGTTGATGCCTTCATCATCATATCTGGTACTTAAAGTTGTACAGTGGTGGAACCGTGTAGATGATCCCTTGGAGTATAATCAAAAGTGTTCTTTTACAGCAATTCGATAAACGAGCAAGTGTGTACGGTACTGTGCATATTCATATTTTGAAAGAGTAAGAGTTAATAAGTTGGTGACACGAGGTACACTTCAAAATTCTGCATTTTGGATGGGGAGGGGAAGGTTGACGATGACGTTTGTAGATAGTTAGCACTAACGCTACTCTGACATATCCGTTTGCAGATGATTTAAGGTTATGGTGTGACAAGAATCATTGGATCAAAGATCCGGTCGGCGTGAATTTAAATTATGTAAGGCAGTTAAAACGTCGTTCCACATTTAACCAAAAAAAATAGCCTCCCTTCACTTTTCTCTCCCCCTAAAATCAAACACAAGACCGCCGTCGATTTGTAATGACAACACAATCGCACCATTGTATAAAGAAATAATCATCATCCAAACAATCTACGCCTAGCTAATCGTATCAAGCGAAATCAACGAGTGACCATGAAATGGAAATGCAGTATTGCACTTGTGTCGTTTTACACATTCGCCCAACTTGTTTCGTGCATCATGTTGAATAACACAAAAGCTAATGTAAAGACGACGAACCAGTATCTTCGCCAACAAAATCAACAACTACGGATGGTAGACGAAACGAAAAGGAGTCTTCAACAAACAAGACGCTACTCCTTGATGGAGATTGTAACTCAACTTCATGTCCTTGAATACTTGGAACGGTATCTAAACCTTGGAATGCCATCCGTCACATTTTCTGGCAATGGACCGTACACAGTATTCATGCCATGGATGTTTGCGTGGAAAGAGTTGAATCCCGACTTGTTGACAAAACTAAACAGTCCTACTGGCTCCTGGATGGCGCATTTGATAGACATTTTGGAGTATCACATCGCCGATGAAACGTTCATCGATACTGGCATTGTGACGACAAGACAAGGCCAAGATGTCGTGATAACGCAAATGATCGCAACAGGCAATGTTTCCCGCACACGTTTTTGGGCCAACGGTATACCGGTACTTGGAAATTATACGACAACCAATGGGGTGGCTTTTGTTTTGAGCAAAGTACTCCTTCCAGCATGGGTGGACCGCACATTGTGGGACGTGACCTCTTCGTTGGATGGCTTTGACACATTCGCAGCGATAATCGTTTCGGGAGATTACGAATCCATCCTACGGAATACCGACGTTGGGATTACCATATTGGCACCGACTAATGACGCCTTCAATACCATGGATAAAGGCAATGCCCTCTCTTTGGTACTCGATGAAGAATATCTAAAGGAAACGATTCATCTGCATTTCCTTGTGGGATTTGTGGATGCCGACACAAATGAAGTCGTTCGGGGACCAATTCCTTCCCAATTTTTCTCATCGTCATCCAGACGACTCGTTACGGTGCAAGGGCTCTCATTGCAGTTGACTTCGGGACCTTCATCCGTCATCATTACGGGGCCGTCCAATGCTGCACGGATCATCCAATACGACGTGCTCGCATACAATGGAATTTTGCACCATATCGATACGGTGCTCTTGCTCTCATGAAGACGAATGTATATGTTTGCTAAAATGGTATGTTATCTTTGTGCATTTGCATTTCGTCAAGTCAACCGGTACGTGGAAAAGATATCACAATCAAACTCGTTTGATCACCCATACGCCTCAAGTGCAGACCATGTTGGATATGCTGTGCTCAGAAGTTTTGGATGTTGTTTCCTATGAGTATGAAAGGGTATCGTTCACACATACCACGAAATGGGCAGATTCTTTCACTCGTGCTGGTGATATACGTATCCAACTAGCATCAAAATTGCACACATACCTTCTTTAATGTCCTGTAGTTTCCATTCTATTTACCAATCCGTTCTTTTAGGCATCGGTCTCCTTGTCGAACAGACGGGGCTTTTGTCAACATTCTGTTTGCACTGACATGATACGCCTACTTTTACAAAAGAAGTTGGATTTGTTGTTCCGGTTTTTTAATTTTTATATGAAAAGAAGGTTTTATTTACTATAAATCAAGAATATGGTTTCAAAAAATGCTGAAAAATATTATTTTTTGACAAAATAAATAGAATAAGCGCACAAAACCGCTCTCTTCTCTACGCCAAGGTCGGTTACCGAGATGGACAAATGAGGTCTTCATTCTCATTAGTTACAGTCAATATTCGCAGACAATATTCCATGCAGAGTATACGGTTATTACTTACTCCTACATCACAATGAACAGTAACGCCATGTCGCCTTCGCCTTCGTCGTCGTCGCCGTTGATGCACAACAACAACAGCAACAGCAACAACAACCCCTCCTCTTGGTGTTTGGGGGATGATGATAAACTCATCCTTTTACAATTCCTCGAACAATGTCCTCGTCCCTTGCATCTGTCGGACAGCAATGTGGATAACAATACAACAATTGCCATCAACTCGGGTGTCGAACGCGTTCGTGAAGAGATTATTGTTGTTCGTTTACCCGTCTCGGAAATGCCCGGTGTGATGGTTCGTTTCACGATGGCTGTATTAGTATCATCGTTCCGTAAAATGCGTCCAAAGATTGGTGATGGCGATGAGTACAATAACATCGACAACAGTTGTATGAATATCGGTTTTATGATCACAGCCACCGAATTGGAAGAATGTTACAACGGAATTATGGTATCAGTATTATCGGATACTCCTCACTGGAAGAGTCATCGTGAGATTCACGGTAAGGATGATCAGGATGATGATCATCATGATGATCGTGATGATGATGATGATGAACCTTCACCTACTACCGAATCAATATTCATACAACGAGTATTATCGTTCTTTTACATCATGGCACCAATGAAACCAAAAGAAATACTAAGCTGGTTTCAAGAGCAATTGTTCCATCGCGACAATGAAGGCAAGTACGGGAAGACGTCGACATCACCATTGGCGATCCACGTGGGACGGGATACGCGAGAGAGTTCCGAATCCTTGAGTCAATACGTGCATGGCGTAACAACGGTGATGTGGAAAGCCGTGGGAATGGGAATGGGAGCGGGAGCGGCGATCGTGATAGATCATGGCGAAGTTACGACTCCGTGTCTGAACTTTTGCGTCCGATATCATCATCGGCAGCGGCAGCAGAACAACAGAGACGACGACGACGACGACGACGACGACGACGACGACGACGACGACGACGACGACGACGAA
>Ga0051981_10000770_pt1 | contig 15822 bp, 9 predicted proteins | sample CryGey13umfilter_3_FD_59644 | JGI IMG/M metagenome (GOLD analysis project Ga0051981, IMG submission 59644) | Groundwater microbial communities from aquifer in Utah, USA - Crystal Geyser 4/10/14 3 um filter | ecosystem: Environmental > Aquatic > Deep subsurface > Groundwater | place: USA: Utah... | reverse complement strand
GGTGCCGGTGCCGGTGCCGGTGCTGATACTGATGCTGTTGGAATATTCAATGGCTGTGGAGCATACCAGCTCGCCAGCTTTTAAAACGCAACGGGTGTAGCCACTGCGACGACAGAATACTGATGATGTTATTCTACGAGTACCTCGCATCTAATTGTGGCTTGTTTGTAGAATTGAATGTCGGAAGGATACAGAATACAGAAATAATGTTCGAGAAGTGAGAAACACGATGTTGTGTTGGAGCGGGGTTCTCCTACATCACTACATTTTTATCGGTATCAAGCAGTCGTTCTTTATCTTACTAATAATAATTGCAACCAAGGTGGTACCTACTCACAGTCACATCACTACCAATACAATCACATTCCACGTGGCAGATGGATTGTTATGTCGTGGTGATTACACCATCATCTGATCATGATCACGATCGTGAGACACGCATATTATTAACACTAAATAATGGTACACATGGGAAGTGCCCATCGCGCCACAACACAGATGCGTTTTTTTCTTTTTGGCTCGATGAACAAAGTCTTTTAACCTGTAACTATCTTCCCTGTATCACCACTCTTCGTCAGAGGGAAGCGGTGAAGTTGGGGCTTCTCGTGATTTGGCAAGTTCTAGCTGTTGTCTCAACGAGTCATTCTGAGTCTGCAACGCTTCATTTTGAGCCTGTAACGCCTTTCGTTCAGTCTTCTCCATTGTATAATGCTTTTTGTAATAAACAGCATGCTCTTGAGCACGTGACAAGGCCTCCTGAGCCTCTGTCAACTCCGAGTGGAGTTGGGATCTTTCCTTTTCCCATTCGGACGAAGCAACAGGCGACGGCTGAGTTATTAACTGACTTTCTAATGGTTGAACAACAGGGGTAGGAGAAGTAACAGTAGTGTTCCTCGCTTTGTTTAGTTCTTCTTCTAGTTCAAGGATCCGATTTGCCCTTTCTTTCGCCCGCTGTTTCCATTTGGCAACCTGCGTCTCGGCCTGTTCAGCAAACGCATAGTGGGCATCGTCTGTCGCCGCAGCACGGCCGTACGCACTAGCCGCAGCCAAACTGGCACGACCGCGGGAACCAAGCGAACCAGTACGGCCACCACGCGCCGCTGCAACGGCATGACCAAACGTACTTGGATGCTCGGCTACTATTTGTGAAAGCAATTGGGTCGTCGTGGTCGTCCCACCGTGGATTTCACTATCAAGTTTACGCCTTTTCGCTGGCGTTTTCTTAGTGGCGCTCTTGCCAGCAGGGGAAAGCCGGTCCCGTTCGATGCGGAACAATGTATGTTTGCCCGGAAGCATGATGAATTCATGGCGGTTGGCGGGAAGGATCTTTGAACTATATTTGATGGTCCAGTGAGACTTGTCCCCGCAAGGCGGTTTGTAGCACGTGAATTCACTCTGGTGAATGGGTGGCGGGGTCGCCATTAATTTTGTCGCGTTGCTGCTATATGCTTCTTGGATACGTTTCGACAAGACTTCTTTCGATCCGCACGCATCGAAAGCCAGCATCCAATACATCCACGCAACCCCTCCTACCCAAGCAAACATATTCTTCTTGTGACTTTCCCCATATTCTTCTTCACCAAACGCCAAATCTTGTTTGGTTGGGTTCAGGGGCAACTTTCCTTCCAGGTCATCGACAATGATGGTCAACCCTTGACAAAAACTGGAGCTCCCGATGGAAAGCATCAGCATCGACCGAGCATCGTCATCACAGGAAATGAGACGTCCCGACGCACGACTGTAAACGAGTAGTTGTGCCGTACTTCCATTTTTCTTTACGGCCCGATGGACATCAAAGCCAAGGTAGACATTCAGGTAATACCAATCAGCAGGATCGCGATGAGATGTTTCGCGCCAATCCTTATCGTTGAGGTACAGCTGATTCTTCACAATTGGTAAGGTAAAGTGCGTCATTTCCACCAATCGACGCGGCCAGTATTCAAACTGTAAAGGGCGTCTACCAACGCGCAAGTGAAATGAGGAAGGGATGTGAATGTACTGCCGTGGGATGGCTTCCGCCAGTTCATTTAAGAAATCAAGCACATAGATCGCATCTGGTGAATTTTGGTTTACCTCTAAAGGTGCACCGGGATGTGATCGTGTCGCATGGAGAGCTTCTTCCACTTTGGGTTGGTGGTGCTGGGTGTGTACCAACTGGTTGATCACCAACATGAACACATGAGACTCGTTTGCCCACACGGAATCTTTCAACATGTGGTCAATTTTGCGCACAAAGCGTTGGATCCCCATTTCGAGACTCCCGCCTCCGTAGATCATCAGACATAGAGATACAGCATCTTCTTGTGCACACAAGTTTCGCACCATGGAAAGTGCGGAAGAAGTTTTGGCGTTGCCCAAATAGAAATCTGGCAAGCAAATACCTTGTGCCGTCTGCAAACGTCTCGATATGATTCCCAATCGTAAGTCATCAAAGTGGCGTACGACGACAAAATTTAAATTTGCCAAGGCAGCACAACCTTGTTTTAGACCAACACCGTTTTCTCCAACGCTTTCGGCGTTGTTTTGTTTCGTAGAATGATAGACTTCCAAAATCTGCCCCAATTGCTTGATTGGTTCTTGCGAATTATTCATCATCATGATCCCCGTTGGACACGAGGCCGTCCCTTGGTCGATGTCAATGTGGATCTTTCCCGTTTGAGAACTGACATCAGCTGAATCGACGGCATTGTCCATGAGATCCAAAAAGGCCAACAGTGGTGTTTTGAAATTACGAGTCCACGAATTCCACAATCCCACTCCATTCACGCGGGTCGTTGGCGAAAGTAGTTCTTGTGGAGGATGCTCATGTTGGAAGTTGTCGTTCATGCTTTACCTTATCGTTGTTAAGGACCCGTCTGCTGAAAGAAGGCAAGAGTGAAGGAAATGTAAGAATGAGTGTTAGTTTCGGAGGAAAGTCAAAAATTGGAGACGGCGCTTCCATCACTCACTCCTCGCTTTGCGTGACTGGCGAAAGTCCTCTACTTCGCTAGACTTTGTATTGATACAACACACCTAAATGTGAGACAACCTCGAGCGAAATCGTTACAAGGGAGATGTAATCCGATTCTTTGGTAGTGTAACTTGCAACTCAAATAATCAATGTCCACTTCGGAAACGCACTGAACGTATCGTGTCCTCTCTCCTGAACACCACCGACCCCGTCGCTGTCGTCCAGACCGCACCTCGACTGTTGGCGTCCTCGTTCACTGGCTCGCTCTACTCCTATTAATATCAGGTTTTACACTTATGTAAGCCGATGCTTCCGAATCTTCCGCATCCTACTTACTGTCATGATGGGAGGACCACGGTACTATGAGTGAGGGAATCGACGTACCCGGCGTTCGCGCACGTCATATTTTTCATGTTGTTTGTTTCACAACATATTTTCGTGCCCCGTGGGACTCCCTAAGACTAGTTTAATGTAAATACAATTAACATAGACTACCTACCTTTGTGAAGAAACAAAGTTTGTGATACTTCATCTTACAATTCAACTCCATCATGAAGTAAATGTGCTTCATCATAAAATCTGTTCTATGCACATACACTTATGCGTAGCTCTTAGAAAAAGACGAAGCGCAGGTTGAGGTACGGAGAGTCGGAAAAATCCTTTCAGTGTAACTGATGCAAGGTAGTGCTGCGACCAATCTTACGTAGCTAGGTACAATTCCTGTGATGGAGATCCGTAAGAAAGAGGATTGACTGTGATTTGTAGGAGAAAGATGGAGAGGAAGCATAAGAACAGCTAACAGTAAATTATAATATCAATATCATTGACTAATGTGAGACGCCAGAAGATTTCTCTCCCGTGTTTGCAGTTGCAGCGCGCTCACGACAACGGGTATTTCTCGTTTTGAGCCACAGGTTTTCATTTTTCGAAACCTATTTCTAACCGGCGGCAGAGAGTCCACCAACAAAAAACGCAATGAAACATGAAACATGAAACATGAAACATACGACGGATGAAAATGACACTACTAGAAGGAACAACCCCTCCATCTCTTCTTAAAAACAATAACAATAACAACAACAAAAACAACAACAAGGATCTCAAGGAGTTCCACGTTGCTCCAATGATGAACGTCACGTTTCGGGAATTTCGGTATTTTATGCGTCTCCTCTCCAAACATGCGACTTTATGGACCGAAATGGTCGTAGATGATACGATCGTACATACCGATAGTCTTGATTATCATCTTGGCTTCGACAGGGCGGTGGAATCGCCCATCATATGTCAGATTGGCGGCAATCATGACGAATACGCGGCTGCTATCACGCGTACCGTGATTCACGAGTACGGGTACGACGAGATTAATTTAAACGCAGGTTGTCCAAGTCATCGCGTTTCGTCGGAACGGGCCTTCGGAGCTGCCTTAATGAACGATATTGATAAAGCCGTGGCCATGTTACAAGCCATGCAAGAGGGTTTACCTGAAGAATCAGCCGGTAAGGTTTCGATTAAATTACGTATCGGTGTCGATGACTGTGATGATTTGGAATGGACGACGCAGTTGATTGCCAGATTATCGACAGTTTGTAGACGATTTTATGTGCATGCTCGTAAGGTCCATACAGAAGGACTCGATCCGGCTCAAAATCGACGGATCCCACCCTTACATTATCCACGAGTATACGCCCTTTGTCGACGCTTCCCTGATTGTGAATTCTGGATCAATGGTGGCATTATGACAGTAGAACAAGCTATTGACGTGTGTTATGGTGTTTCATCACCCCGCGAAGAATTGTCACTGCCGTCGTCATCATCAACAACAAATAATGAAAGTTATCAAGGTCTGGTACCACTAGGTCATGGACCTATTCCATGTGCGACATGTCAACAACCGAATGGATCTTGCGTGACACCACCGCTTGGGCCAGCACCAATAAATTTACGGGGTTGTCTGGTAGGCCGAGCCGTAATGGATGATCCAATGCGCTTTGCGGTATTGGATACAGACTTTTATGGAGCCCCCGCCAATCCAAGCCGGAATCGTCGTCAAGTGTTGGAGGCCTATGCCGATTTTCTAGCACAACTCTACCCACGGCGGTGTGGGGATTGTTTCGAAACCAACGGCACACTAGTAACAACTCGTCATCCCGGCATCAAGCCCGTTAAAGATTACTATTGTGGATATTGCGAGGAAGGGAAAGAAGAACGACCAACAACAAGGAAAGCTCCTCCGCAATTGGTGCATAGACATATCGTGGGGCGGGCCCTGAAACCTGTCCAAGGTGTCTTTTGTGGCATTGCGGGGGCATCGAAACCTTGGCGACGTTTACTCCAACAAGCAATGAATGACAAGGTACTTATGAATTGCGGACCTGCCTTTTTGTTACAGCATGCCATGAAGAAACTTGAAGATGGACACGTCGAGCGTATCTGCGCCATTTTGGACGAACCGTTTGGGAAACGAAGCGACGACGAGCGATAAGACCAACGGCCAAGCTGTCGCCCCTTTCGATAAGAGATGACATTTAGACGCAGTTTATTATTTTCCAGCTACCGTAATCCCTGCCTAGTCTTAAGATGCGAAATAATAATAGTTTTTTTCTTCATGATTGTTATAGTAAATTGAATACTTTTTCTTTTCTTTTTCCGGTGTGTTCAAACGATACTCTCAAGGGCTTTTTGACAGGCATCCTTGACATCATCGTCGGGGTCCGATTGCGCCATTTCTTCCAAGTGTGGTTTACACGCTGCGGCAATTGGTGCCTGGTCCAACACTTCGTGCAATCCATTGGCGGTAACCATTCGTACGTTGGCAACCTTGTCTTTGAGACCGCGGATCACTTGACGCAATAATTCTTCTTGCAGAGCACCACTCGCTTCCTTGAGCGCCTCCAGATGACCTTGCAACAGCGTATTTCGGATTAAATAAGACGACGCGTGTTGATTGTAGATACGAATGTGATGGGGCAAGAGCGTTTGTAGAATCCATTCGTCTCCTGCCACCTTCACGAGGAGTGACATGCCTTTCATAATCGCCAAACGCACCGAAGCAACTGCATCCAAAAGTAAAGTCAACCAAGCAGGCTCCAACAAGACGGAAACAAAAAAGTCCATCCCTCGGGCTTCGGCCAAATGTGGGAGCAAACGTGCTACAGCTTCACGAACTCGCCAGTTGGTCGCCTTTGACATTTGCATGAGAGCCGTTACGACTCCCGATAGACCCGGCAAAAGATGCGAAATCTTGTGCAGATTAGTCAAGACTTGGAGCTGAACTTCGTGGAATTCGTCTTGCAAAAATGATTCGAGGAGAGGCCCAAAGGCAGTAAGAATCAAATTATCTTCCAACGTTCCCGAATGTGCGGCATCCATGAGGGCGAGAGCGCACTTGGAGCGCACTTCCATGACGACATCATCAGCTAAAGCCGGCATAAGAGGCTGTAGATGCGTGCAAAAGTGTGTTTGCCCACCCCAGGCCACCATGCGCGCCAAATGTCCCACGGAGGCAGCTCGAACTTCAGCTTCGGCGTCGGTCAAAAGTGCAACAAAGCAAGCCATAACGAGGGATTGTTCATTACCGAAACGAGAATGCTTTTGAATTCCTAAACACATGGCGACATCAGAAAAGTGCTTGGCGAGATTGTGACGGACGCGCCTGCGTGAAAGAAATAATAAGAAAACACAAAGTGTGAGGGGGGTCATCAAAAAAGAAAAGCAGAAATCATACCATGACTATCTTTGATAGCTGACTTACCAACTCAGATCCGTTGACGAGTCTTTGAGGAGGGGCAACCAGTGTTGGGCCGTCCACTGCGGGGCAGCATCCCCAAAGGCCGATCCAACATCTCCCAGGGAAGCCACGGCCAAACGACGGACCGAATCTTGTTCATCTGTGGCTAACTTTGGAAGTGTGACCGCCGCAAACGAGTCCTTGTATTCTACACCAACAGCTTTAACGACCTTGCCCCAGTGCTGCGCCGCTGCCCTGCGCACCATAGGCGTCTCGTCGTTACACAACTCCTTGTAGACGGCGGTCAGTAACTCTGCCGTGGCGTGCGGAGGTACCGATTCCAATCCCAAGACAGCATGGGCGATCCCCGCCGCACTCACCTTGGGGGTAAACCAATCCGCCGTGGCCAAACGTTTCAAGAGGGCCACGAAGAGAGGACCATCGGCCGGAGGAGCTTGTTTCGCCACTTGTTCGAGGACAACAACGGCTTGTTCACGGACGACAGTTTCCTCTATGGCACAAAGACGTTCCAGAATGGGAATGAAATGTTCCGCGGGCGTATTAGGCCCACAAAAGGTCACCACTTTGACGAGTTCTTGTCCCAGCAAGAGCAAGAGTTCATCCTGCGGCGTTGGTTGTCCTTGTACAAATGCTGTCAAGTAGGGTAATAAATTCGCCTTGGTAGCTGGGACACCAAGAGTTACAGCGACGACACTCAGGCGTTTCATAGCATCAGTAGCGGCTTCTGCCGAGCCAGATTCTAATTGCTTTTGAAACAATTCATACGCGCTCATGGAGGAGACTTCTTCTACCGTCAAGGCTTGCAAAGATCGGGCCAATTGGATCGAAGGAGCGGGTAAAATTGACATGGCACTCATGATGATGAAAGTGACAAAGTATAACTCGATTTAAACAAAACAAAAAAAGAAAGGCTCAAGGTGAATAAATCTTAAATGGATGGATACCAAACAAAGCCGAGGTTCTCGTCAGGAAGTGAAAACGTTTTCGCCGTGGAGAGGCCTCGTTTATCCCTAATTCTCCAATGGTCTGTCGACGAGAGTTGTTTCTGTTATCTGGAGGGTCTATTCTCAAACAACAAAAAGCCAAACAAAGGAATATGTAGGTTAGGTGTGTTAATTGCGATGCGCCGCAACCAAGCGACAAGACGACAAGACGGTGCTGCCGCCGCCAGAGTTGGATGCGCAAATGGCACTAGACGAAAATGATGACCTTCCGGGTCCTTTCAGCAACCAAAAGCTGTGTTCGACATCTGTGCATTTGTGTCTATTGTTTTTTATGGTACATAGGGGATTACCTTTGGCTACCCCAATCTATGGAACTACCGAGGTTTACAGATAAACGGAGAGTAAAGATAACTATTTCACGTTTTGCCTATCTCAAGAGTCAAAAAACACTTGGCGCCTACACAACCCCAATCATACTACTACAACTACTACTGCTACTAATACGAGTAGTAGTAGTAGTAGTAGTAGAAGTAGCAGCAGCAACAACAACCAAAGCTACTTCTTTTCTGTATTGAATCTTTTAGTTCAAATTTCACGCATCGCTTAAATAGTAAAAACTGCATTTCTACGTACACCCGTTGAAATTCTAATCGACTTTTGTATCTCCGAAACTTGGACAGATGTTACTGCAGTACCACACTGTGTGGGATTCGCTCGACGTAACAAGGTGTGAATTAGCTTTATCCACACACAGGATATTTTTTGAGTCAAGCGGGACTATGTACCTTAGCAAATCTACAAATAGGGTGCGGACTCCTTGCTTGGAGCAGCCTGGTTTTGGTTATTGACAGATATGGATAGAAGAAGGGGGGAGCAAGCAACCTGATGAGTTTAATGCGATGAATGGTCATCGCTTGCTTCGACCCACAGGATTCAGGATAGCAGTAATAAGAGAAATGGATGAAGGGGGTGCGAGTGGAATCACAGATAATACGACAAACTCTTGGTTTTCAGAGGAAGCCCTGTTTTGCTTCCAATATGACGCGACGACTTCTTGCAACGAATCAACTTGGTGGTGTAGGAAGCTGGGAAGCTCACAATCAGCAAAAGCAACAGATACAGATGAACCAACAAAATGTAGACCTGACGTCGGGGATGAACCTCGCGAATTGGAGGACCAATTTCATCGGGGTATATATTGTCCCTGAGGAACTGAGCCAAACGGCTCATTGTTGGATCTTCTTCCAATGGATCCAACAACAACGTATCATTTACCACGACAGCAGCAGGAGGGGTAGACGTGATAACTCCTCGAAGAAAGTCAGGAAAACCCTGAATGTGATGGATTAGCATGATGCGACGTCTGTTACCCTCTTGTAATATATTCTGAGCGCCATTCTCCATTAAATGACCCATAGCTGCTGCCTGTTGACTGGCAGCTTCAAGGACGGCCGCTGAAGCACCTGACGCCCACTCTGCAGCGGATGCCGAAGCAATTTCGAACGCCTGCCAGAGAGCCTTGTGAGGAGGCAACGAAGCTGGCGTCGACATGCCGGGCTTTGAGGGGGGTAACTGCACACCCTTGACTTGAGCCAAAGGTGCAAGAAGAAATGGAAAGCCTTGTACCACATTGTCGCGAAATTGGGGCGAAATTGGATCGTCATAACGAAGATATTCGAATAAGATGCCTTTTGCGATATCCGGCCTGGGAAACGTTTCCATCAATTCCCCATTCAGTCGGACCTGCAATGGAAAAGGGAGCGAAAATGGCATGTCAGATTACAAATGGCATTCCATGACGACACTCATAACAGCTGCACCTACCTCCAAGTCGCCACTTTTCAGCCATGTGAACGCCAGTTCGGTACCCCGTGCGCAACAATCCAGGTCGGCATCGTATTCGGGAGGGCAAACTTGACCGCACGAGCATCTCCCGGGATTATTGGTTTCGTCTGCGACTAACTCTAAAAATTCAGGAGTTGCCGGACGTGGTTGGAGACTCGAGTTGATCAAGGCGTTTTTGGCTTCGTCTGTCAGCATCTTCCAATCTGCATGCAGACTGCTTCGAATCGTATCGGCCGCCAATTGCATGTTGATTTTGATAATAATGGTACGTTCAAAATTCTCGGCGTCCGTGCGGAGATGTTCGTAGAATTCCGGGTGAGTCTTGAGCTCGTCCGGGGACATGTGGGCATAATCGGCAAAGAAAGGGTCGGCCAAAACGTCACGTTTCGACACGTAAAACGCAACGCCGTAAACCTTGATGACGTAACCTTTGATATACTGCCCAACCCCCATGAGTGTTTGGCGGCCCTCTGCTTTGCGATCATTTTTCAAGTACCTCGTGAGATCTGTGGGATAGTCAAGGCCCGTTTGCGGATCTGTCCAGATTTCGTTCTTGGCGGCTGCAATATAAGGGTGTACCGGGATTCTTCGCGTTCGATGAGGTCCTGCTCCTACTCGAGCCGAAGCCGAATTGGAAGGCTCTGCATACCTGCTGCCACAGAAGGTCTTTTCCACAGCATCCACTGGGCTGGCTTTGTGCAAGAACTGCAAGGGTGACCGTCTCGGTGATTCATCGACGTCCTTCGTCCGGGATAGACTTGGTTTGGACGAGTTTTTCAGACTGGCGTGGCGAGAACGCCCCGATGCATGCAAGTGTGCCAGATCCCTTTGCCGTGAGGGCAGGTTAGCCTTCGTAGGCTCAACCTCCTCCCTCGCTACTTCTGATTTGGATTCCACCGCAACTGTCGCAGATGCCCCTGACGCCTCTTCCTTGCCTTTCAAATGTTGCAGAGCGTCCGGTAGACTGACGGCGCGATAACGTACTACTGAGAGGCTCACGCTGTTTTCCAGGTCACCACAGGGCCCCAGTGCCACACCCGACTGGTGGTTGACCAAACACTCATCTGCCGCAACAGGACTATGCACAACGGGCTTGAGAGTACCTTCGTTGTTCATTTCCCAAGCCCAAGAAACTTTTCTCGAACAAGTGTTCACCGATACTTGACCATCAGGTTGATACGTCAGGCATTCCATCTTGGGTTGTTTCTTTCGTCTGACGATTCCTCTCCACCAGCCCCTCTTCTTGGAGTCAGATGAATTATCCGTTCTGTTTATACTTTGCGTCCCTTCGACGTCTCGATCTACGAGGTAAAAAGCAAGACCTTCCTGGACGGCAGCAGGATTTGGTGGAGCGTTGCTGTCATCCTCGTCCACCCCCCAAACTCCCATCTGTAGGATTTTTCGCCTTCTGGGAAGCTTCCTCTTGACAATGAACCACAATGTGGCATCCCCGCATTCTATAAAATGAGCCGTTGGCCCTAAACACCGCCCTTCTTCGTTCTGTAGCCAAATGGCTTCCTCTTTATCAATGTCCACCCTGTCACTCTCATCTTCGTTGAATAAAGTTGATAGATCGAGTTTTTCCAATACAATTGGCCAAGGTTGCACCCCTACTATACCCTGTTGGAGGTAGGGAGGTCTTGGTCGGCATCCCACTAAGTGTAGGAGAATCACAAAGAAGCGAGTTGATCTTGTTCTCATGGTTTGTTTATAGCTCATACGATTACACTCTATCACACAACCGACCTCTTAATGCAGATTGGGGCGCTTGTGTCGTGCAATCAGTCGTCGACCGTATGAATAATGAGAAAGACTACTCAGGGTGACAACCAACAAGTTGACAGAGTCGATGGGGTGGTCGTCAAGTCTGGGGTGACCGGTAGCGCAGATTCTTTGGGCAATCTCAAGAAAGAGTCGTCTAAATGAGACGCCGTCAATTGGAGGGAGGGAGGTAATGATGATGTTACTGTTACTGGGGGCGACGTTGCGGGACGATGATGAAGTTTGTTGAATTTCGCAGCTTTCCCCTTGGCGATACAGCTTCACCTTCTTGCAGTCGGTCGGTGATGATGTGGAGGAAAACTTGATTCGGAGGCGTCGACACGGGGCACGTTTGTTCGTGGTGAGAAGGTTCCACGTAATCACAGAACCCGTCACTCTTTTTATTACGCACCAAGATGTCTCGTACTTCTTCCTTTGACACTTTTCACGTTCGTCTCTTATTGAACAGAATCAAAAATTCCACTGACGTGGTTTTACTTATTGAGTATAGACGTGCATTTTTTTCCGAATATGCGCACCTTCCTCCGCGAAGATGACAGTGAGAACCGCAGTTAGTGACCCGCCACGAATCCCGTCTTTTTACGATACGTTACTCACGGTCGCACCGGGCACTCGAACATGGACACGCCGCTTGTTATCGCACACACGAACAACACGCACACACACACACAATTTTTTCGCATCACAATTATCGACCAACTCTTTCTCTTCCGGAACGACATCACGAAAAAGTAGAATCTGACAGCGATCTGATTCGACGGCATCACCATCAGCCGATCCTTTTGCTATGAGAAATGTCTAGCTCGGTGAAGGAACGAAAGTGGACACTAAATTCTTGGACTCTTAACCTAGTAGTGATTCTCATCATGCCCGCCACAGTCACAGCATTCATATCTGGGAGTGCAACCAGCAAGAACGGCTCTTCCCGTCGTTCGATCATGCCATTCGTCTTGGCCTCGACTACCGAAGCTACAGCAGGTGAAAAAGAGGCGTCAGATGTCATCGATACATCTACTATGACGCTTTTGGAGCACGTGAACTTGAATGTGCCATCGCATGAATTTATTTTACCGTTTTATTTCGAAATTTTGGGTCTAGGGATGGACCCTCGTAAGGCCGCCAATCTTCGTTACCAGGAAACGGGAAAGAGGACATTGTGGGCCAATTGTGGCGCCAGTCAGTTTCATTTGCCGTATGGAGAAAAAGCCCAAACCATTCCAGGTCACGTCGGATTACAATATCCTGATGAACAGAGTCTACAGGCCTTGGAAGATCGTCTAAAGACCAATCCTGATGCGTACGAGACATACCGGAAATCCCAAGATACTCGCACTGGTAAGGATGCCATACACATCGTCGACAGGTACGGTAATCAGTTCACTTGTCGTGTTGGAAAGAGTCGCGTCGATGTTACCTGGAAACAACCTATAATTGGCACGACGACAGCAGATGTGGAACAATGGGGTGAAGATGTGGTGAATCGCTTTGGACGTGATTCCGGTGCTGCTGCTTGTGCCGGTGTCGCGTACGTTGAATTTCTAGTTCCCCGGGGAACTGCTGAAAAGATTGCTCTCTTTTATGATTCAGTCTTTGACGCTACAACGTCGGTTGTAGCAGATACTTCAGGCCCTGTGGCGGTCATTGCCTTTGGCCGAGTTACAGCGCAAGGTTTAGCGGATCAGGCCTTGTTGTTCCGAGAAACAGACGAGTGTATTCCACCATACGATGGTCATCACGTCGCCATGTACGTAGGTCAATCGGCTGCCGATTTCGACCAAGCATACAAAAATGCCGAACTTGCTAATGTGGTTTGGGTGAACCCGCGCTTTAACGACAAGGCTGATACACTAGATGGAGCTCAGAAGTGGAAACAGTTCCGTTTAAAAAATATTGTGGACATGGATTCAGGCAAAACGATATTTCAACTCGAGCATGAAATCCGATCTGTCGAACACGAGGCATGGCCTGGAAAGTAAGTTCGGGTGATAGCTTCTCAAGACCATACCAGCGCTAAGAAATCAGACGACTCGCGATCTTTCCACCATGTTTGAAACGACGTTTCTTTACAGGCAGCCATCAACTGATGATCTAGAGTAAAATTAACTGTAAGTGTAAATCAGATAGCATGGAAGGTTCATGATATTGTAGTACAATTTAATCTTGAAAGAAAGTGGAGGACATTACCTCTTCTTTTGTTGTCAGTAGTTACATCAGACTTGACCAGACAAGAGACTACTGGTGCAGCACCAAGCGACCAATTACACAAACAATGAGCTAGGGAATTGCAGAAACTACCAAAACGGTGTAATTCTTGCAACATTCGCATGTCAACTTCTACTATAGCACTACATTCTTTTCTTTACTACTTATCCGCAATGAACGGAGTCACTGATTAAAAGTCGTCGTCCAATTTCATGTCACCCAAACCACCGTCTTTCCCTAGTTCGCCTCGTTGCTGCTTCATCATTGTCTCACCGATGACCTTTTTCATATTATCATCTCCTTCTTCGTACATGTTCTTCATTAGCTCCATGATAGAAGCTTGTGGATTATCCTTCTCACTGGTCTTTTTCTTTTTGCCCTTCGGGTCGGTTAATTTACTCCAATAGTCGTAACTTCCGTATTCTCCCTTCTTTTTGGCCAACTTGACCACCACCTTGTCGGCCTTCACAATGAATTTACTCTTGTCGGGATCGATATCCTTTTCCAAATTATCCTTGAATAGACGATAAGATTTGTTATCCAAATCTCGCACGATCAAATCTAGCGTGTCCTTGGTGAAGTCACATGTAATGTTTGACTTCGGGATGGATCCGACACCCGGCAAGGGAATGTACAGAGTAACAAACTCAGAATTGTACCCACCGAAGTCAAACGAGAAGCGGTCGATTGGTGTGTACAATTTTCCAGTTGTGGGAGCAACAGCGGGTGCCGTCGTGACGACGGGAGTGGGACGCGCTGTGATGGGCGTAGCCGTCGTTGGTCCTGGTATGGGAGCCGGTGGAGCCACACCATGAGTAGCAGCGGTATTTTCTTCTTGAGATTCCGTTGCATTTTCCAAAGAAGTTGCGCTTTTCTCCATACGACGCAAGGCATCACTTTCCTTGCGTAATTTCTTTGCCAAGGCCTCGAGATGCATGCGAACTGACACACGCTTCACTCCCTTCGCTACCGTTTCGATCTCCTCGGCGTCCAAGAGCCGTTCCTGCGACGGCGGTACTTGCGGTTCTTGTTCATCAGCAATATCCGAAATATCTACCATGGTGAATGCTATCGATCGTTAAACACGAGAATCGATAGGAGTATTAGTGATCAGGTAATCAGGTATTACTAGCGGTGAAGGCAACAGTGCTGTTGTAGGTTGTGTGCAAGCACAAATTTGTTCGTCTTTTCCCTTCCAGACGTGCGGTTGCGTTTTGATAGTGACGAAGGACTACCGTACTTCGCGCAACAATGCGCATTCCAACGGATCAACCATACTTGATGCCAACGTCTACTCGCATAGGGAAAACGCGGGAAAGTTTAGATCAACTTCTAGACAATACTACTATTTAGAAATACCCAGCTTTTTGAGGACTTCATATCGACACGGCAGATATGCGGCACGAAGCAACGAGCCACGTCCGATTGCAGTGAAATATCGCCATTTCAATTGCCAAGGGTCATTTTCATGGCAAACTACTCTGTTCTATTCACGAAAAGATGAATCGACTTCTTCTTTCATTGCTCGCAATATTGACGCTTTCGGCTCTTGCCTTTGATGAGACATCCACGGTAAGTCATCCGTTTTTCGTTTTTGCCTACGGTCTACGGTCGACGAAGCATGTCATATTCTAGGCGGCTCGGATACAAACAAATGATGGGGAGAAGAAATGACTCAACGGTGGCGGCTGATGGTTGCCTTTGTACGACAGTATAATGGACACAAAAATGTTTGACGCGTAACTGTGCTGGTTTGGCACTCTAGTCACTCACTCGCTCATATAAATATTATACCTTCGTCGTGTCACGCAGCGTGAAGAAATTCTCGAAAGCCGTCGTCGTCGCAAGGTCCAGTTGGAGGCCATGTTACATGATGCCGAGGAAAGACTCGAACAACACAAGAGTGGGAAGAAAATGTTAACTGACGATGAGATCAAGGCACTGGAGAAAAAGGCCGACATATTCACACGCAAGCTCGAAACCATGCGAGACGATTTGGATGACCGAGAAATTGAACGTATCATGGCACGAGAAAAATTACGCAACGAACGATTGGCGGAACGACGTAAACGGGATGAATTATAGGGCTGATGGAATGCTGACCGTGAGTTGTTTGTACTCGCTTGGGTGAAGATCGGATCGGACTTGGAGAATTGGAGGACATGAAAGATTGCGTGGTATAGGTGTATTCATCATTAGAAAAAAAATTATATGGTTCGATTGTAAAATGGCGAAAGCATCATGTTGCTGATTCTAACATCATGCATCATCTTGATGATTCTATTTTCGATCAATGAGCCGCGTCGTTGTCACGTTGGACGGCTTAAACTTAAAAACGAGATGTCGTCCAT
>Ga0051981_10000762_pt1 | contig 15915 bp, 11 predicted proteins | sample CryGey13umfilter_3_FD_59644 | JGI IMG/M metagenome (GOLD analysis project Ga0051981, IMG submission 59644) | Groundwater microbial communities from aquifer in Utah, USA - Crystal Geyser 4/10/14 3 um filter | ecosystem: Environmental > Aquatic > Deep subsurface > Groundwater | place: USA: Utah... | reverse complement strand
ACGGACATCGTGATTGAATTCCAAGCATTTGGGAGCCTGTCGAAATGTGACCCGCTCGTACGAATAAAAGCAACTAAACTTTTTTTTTATTGCCGCATGTCCGAGCCTCCGTCCCTTGGTCTGTACTGTTCGGCATCGGCCGTTTGCACTTCTGAAAGCTCCAGAGTCCGTAAACCTAACAATAGACGACCGGCTCCGACTTTACGATCTACTTGGTATCGCATCGCGCCAGGAGCCCAATCCAAGGATGTCACCCATCCTTGATCACCCTTTTCTGTCTGATCCAACAGAAACGGAAAAAGGACAGTTGCGTGACCCTCCAAATCCAGCAGCATGTATTGTGCCGCTTGTTCATCTGAACCGACCGGCGGAGGATCGTAGAGTCCGCCATCGGCACCCGTGGCACCAAACAAGGCGTCCGACGCCGTTCGTTCCGACACGGATCGAAATTTCCCTTCCCGACGAGGCCAGTACGACCGGCCCTCCCGGCACACGGTCAGGGATCTAAGGTGCAAAGGAGGTTCATTCGACTTATCATCGGCAAGTCTCGCATAATCCAATTTGATTCGCAAACGCATGTCCTTTACCGTCATTCCCAATTCGGCACGATATTCTGAGAAGGGTCCGTCTGTATTGTCACCGACGATTTGGTTGCCACGCATGTCCAAGGCGGTCGCAATCGTGTACGCATTACCGACTACCATGATCCCCTGTGGGCCTCGAAAGTCCAGAGCCCTTAATTCTTTAGGCCAATATGTGTTAGATAGGATTTCCAATTCGGTTTGCTCTGCTTCGGTTGATTTCTCCGTTGCGGACACGGCTTTTTTCTGACGAAATCCCGAATCTGTGTCAACGTCGTCCTTCCAGGCATTGAGCGGATCTTCTTCGGCCAATGCCATGCGTTCGACGTGAAAAATGCGTTCTAAATCCACCGGTTGTTGTCCCTCCGACGAGAAGGGGACGATCTCTTTGTAAGCTCTGGATACTACGTTGATAGTTTTGCTCGCCTTGACGAGACGAGGAAAGGCCGAATTTTCGGCCTTGGGGGCAATATCGTCGGGTAAGAAGGTATCTGTTTTGTAGATCGTCCACTCGCCGTTAAATTCTTCTCCCTGTTTCAATATTTTGGTGTAGTACGTTTGAAACTGAAATTCGTCGTTGCGTTTACGCCGATCTTCTCGCATGGCTTCGATCTCCTCTTCGGTCGACGTTTCACCGTTAGAATTGGCCTCGAAAAACTCATCACCCATGCCCTGGTCCACTCGATAATCGGGATCCGAATAATCGACAAATTCCAGGTCGGGATAATTGGGATCCGCGTATGAATTTTCCTTCCTACCCCCTTCCTCTCCCTCGTCGTCGCCGCCGTCGGAAGTTTCGTCCCCACTACTACTGCACCTGCTACTGCTGGCTTGCCACCGAGGTGGTGTGACTACCTGTCGTAAAGTTACCGCATTACGGGAGACCATTCCGTAACCAATAGAGGGAATTTGAGGCACAAAAGCCGTTACCGCAACGAAGGGCTCTACATCCAGAAGGAATGATGCCGATAACACGACCAAGGATGCCCTCATTTTTTTTATATTTTGAAATACCAAAATTCCGAGTCCGAGTGTAAATGGCTGATCAGCGAGGACTCCTTTGTGAGCAACACAACCTCCGACCAACGAGTTCTGGTTTGGGAGTGCGGTTCAAAGACAGCTTATAGATGATGTGCGAGTAACAGCGTCGGAAAGATCTAACGGAGACGATGAAACGATACCGGAAACAAGTCTGCGACGACGGTGAGTTGGTTGTGTTCTCTCGACGATCCAAAAATCCAACAAACACAACAACAAAAGATATGTGACGCCTGTCATTGCATCCGTCATCGTTCCTCTTCACAGAGAGACACATGCATAGAAACCCGGTTATTCCGCACAGACCTCCAGGTGGCGGTCTCTAATGGATGAGTGATACCGGGACTCACAGTCGGTGCTCCTTACCTTTTTCTTGCCTATCCACGTAAAACGTTAGTGATGGAAATTAACTGTAAATTTAACGCTTTAGCTTGGGGAGTAATAGGGAAGGTAGTTTCTTGTGTACAGGGTTGTAATAATTACGCAGCAGTTGTGTGATTGCGGTTTCCCATCATCATCATCATCATCATCATCATGTACACGTAAACGCTGTGGGCGATGATCTGGTTGTAGAATAGAAGGAGATTTTTTTTTACTGCATCATGGCTTGCACCAGGCCGAAGGCATCATACGGAGGGTTGTCAGATGACAAGCGGTAGCAACGACGGTTCACCAAGTAGGCCAAGGGGATGTTGCACCCAATAGGACGTCGGAGGGATTCGAGACGAGCCGCTTCCGCCGCCGCTTCGGCCAATGCCTTGGCTTGGCGTTTACGGCGAGCCTCTTCGGCACGCTTCAGGGCAGCTGCTTCGGCAAGCTTACGACGCAATTCTTCTTCCTCTTCGTGTCGTAGGATTTCCGTGGGGGGTTCTTCGACGGCGGCAGGTGGCGGGACTCGTTGGACGATGCGTTTAGCGCCATTTTCAGTGTTCATGAGACCCTGGCGCATGTCTCCGACCAGTTGATACAAGGCCGTTTCAACAGGTCGGACGTGTTCCTGTACCGACCCAACCAGCTCCGGTTGCGTGGCGTAAACATAGCATCCAATACCGGCCAACGTCAGAGTAAATGCTGCGACAAGGGCCATTTGTTTTTGACGGCGACGCCGGTTCTTCCTGCGGTAGGCGGCGATTCTGGATCGTCCCTTTTGGACTTCGGGCATGACATCGACGTGCGCCAGGACGGATCCAGATTGCTCCGTTGTAGAAAGCGAAGTGACGTCCGTTACATCGGCGTGGCTCGGTGGCTCCCACTGAGTGCGGTTGGTGTGAAATTCGTGATAATATTCTCGTTGGAACGTCTCGTCGTAGTACACCATCCACTTTTCTTCGGGATTTGATGTGTGGTAGGGTCGAGCTTGATGGATGTCCGATGGCAGCGTGGCCTGTTTTTCTTCGAAGTCCTGCAAGATGCCTTGCATTTGCCGGATCATGTTTTCCGCCTCGGTGGCCGCCTTGGATTGGAGCGAACCGAGTGCAGCCGATCCACCACTACGTCCCGAAGCCGATGTCTTGGAGTGACCAGCCACTGACAACATGGCCTGCACCGCCTTGCTTTCTTCTTCCAAAAAGGTGTGCACCGTTTGTTCGCAATCCATGAGGATCCGGCGAGTCGTGGCACTGTGGACACTCGTTAGACCCGAAATAAGCGATAACAAATCGTCCTGTTCGTCACCATTTTCCTCTTCATCATCATCATCATCGTCTTCGTTCTCACTATTTTTAGATAGTTTGCTATCGCTTCCGGTGGGTTCGGTAGGCGCAGTAGCAGGACTCTGTTCGTTCTGTCTCGCGTTGGTCTTTTCGGGAGAAGTAAGATGTTTGGTCTCACCGTCTCCCTTTCGTTGTTGTTCCAATTGATGGCGATATATGTCACGAAATTCTTCTTCCCCCTTGCCATAGAGAGAAGCAAAGGTTTCATGAGCTCCCAATAAATCTAGGGATGGGATGACAATATTGTTACCATCCTGTCGCTGATTCTCGAGTTGACGTTCCAAGTGTTGGACGGAAGTGGCCACATGAGGTGCGGATCCACCGAATTTGTCTACGTAACGTTGATACAAAAGCAGCGTTTCGCGTTCCTTTTGACGGCATTCGTTGCGCCATTTATTGGCCTTCGTGTAGAGTTCCTCCCATTGCGACAGGCGACTATCACGAACCGGAGACGACGGTGGGGTGGACTGCTGCTGCTGTTGCTGTTGTTGGAGTCTGCGTTCTTCCAAATCACGCACCGCGGCTTCGGCCGCAGCCTTTTCTTGTGCGATCTTCTGCGCCGCCTCGGTGAAGTGACGGTTCAGGAGTTTCGCCAACCCCCGTTGGCGCAGGGCCTCCAATTCTTCCTCTTGTCCCACGGGACGAAAGTTCTTGCTGGGCGTAGCACCGGGGAACAACTCGGAGGATTTCATGGGACTACCCGTGGGGGGCACGGGCGGAAGTGAAGCCGGGGATTGGACGTTACCGTCGCCACCACTGGTCGTCATGGTGAAAGGATCAATATCCAAAGAAGGGGTGATGGTTCGTTGTGTGATAATATATTTTATACACACACAAACGATTCGACAAAATCAAGGGGGAGGAGGTTGAGATGTACACTTTTTGAAATACGGACACGGGCGTCTTCACTACAAAATAATAAGCCACACACACAAAACAACAACAATGAGACGCGATGATCGAAAATCAACATCTCGTCGAGACATTTTTCTCCTACGGGTTCCCTCTCCAAGTTTTTCGAGAAAATAAAAAACGAAAAAATTGGGTTGCCCAGATCGGTTGATGCAACGTCAGCACCGATTTCGAATTTTTTGGGATATAGTGGAGGTGGGGCGTGCGGCGCACCTACGCGGTGAAGACAGCATCCAGGATTGACATTTTTGTGGACACGCGGGCCTTGCCCGAAAATGATCGCGCTTCGAGGTTCCCATGAAAACTTTAAGCTTCAAAAAAAGGGTGGGCAATTCTAGAAAAAAAAAAAAGGCGAAATCGGATTTATGCCACCATACACTCCGAGAACAAGGGGATCCGACAGTGAACTGTCTCTTTCAAATTCATTCCTACGTCATCATGACATCATTGGTGTCACATCCATGCAACGTGGAACGTCTTTTCGTTGATTCCAAAATATTCAAATTTTGAGTGTCTGTCTCACTTGATGTTTCGTTTTCTAGCCGTGACCTTACTGGAAGTATGTCTACCAAGAGGGACAAGGTCGTCGACACGAGTGGCATCGCGGAAATACGGAAAAACAGGAGACGAAGAGGGGCAAAAGTTGTCTTCGATGCCGTCCGTGTGCGCTACTGTGAAGCCGAGAAACGTATTCCTAAAGAGACGACTGGCATTCCGTATAAAAAAGTACCTGCTATTATTGAGGTGTCTCTATATTCTTCTTTGGCTGTTGACTCGTTCCCGTTTCTCCAAACTCGCAATCAATGTCTTCCTGATCAATAGAGGCATAAGGATAAAGGCATTGCAGGTTTGACCTTCCGACAAGGAACAAGGAGAGAAAGGGAGGCAGGAAAGAGTACTCTCCCGGGACGGTTGGATCCGATATCGTCACGTTTCTTGCATAGAACAATTTTGATTTTGATTTTGGTTTTGTTCTCTGGAACGGTTGAGAGAAAGCAATCTGTCGCAGCCATGAGTTCATATTTTCACTCGGCCGCCATGACCCTGTTGTCCAAGACGTTACAAACGCTCTTGTACAAGTACTTGTCGGATGTTGACGTAGAAGGAGTGGCATTACCCTCGCTGTACAATGCAGATGGGCATTCTGGATGGGGCGTCCGATTATCGAATGTAAAATTACGGGAAGGGGTGAAATTGATGGATCTGCCTGGAAGGGTACCGAAAGAAAACAGCGAAGATGGAGCAACAGATTGTGCGGAGGAAGGAGAGGGCGCGTCAGAACAGGGGGCGCAACAAAATACGCACCCGTCAGATTATGAAACGCCTCGGAAAACTGGTTCCGACAGTTTGCCGTCTACTGCACACTCTGTGGGGATGGGAAGCTCTTTGAATCAACATTCCCCAATGACTGGGACACAAAATAATAATAACGGACCAGAAATTGTCTTGGACGACGATGATGACAACGACAAATATTATGGAGGGAATCATTCAGAAGAGTCCTCATACAGAGAACCATCTGGGAGGCCCCCCGCGCCGAAAAGATCGTCGAGTTGGTTCACCTGGGGACAGAAATCCAAATGTGATGGCGCACCGTCCACAGCCGCCCCACAAGCGACTGGCAGTAGAGTGAAATCACCGCGTTCCGGGGTGGGAGACATCGTATCACCGCTCCAAGCCTTGTCGGTGACAGAACATGTTTCGTCGGAACCACCTCGATCGGGGAATTCCGACGTCCGATTGGCATCATTGGATGAGATGGACCATTCTTTCCATTCCTCGAAATCTTTCGGAGAACATTACAATCATGGTGCATCACCACATCGTCCGAGACGCTCAAAGACTCGTACGTCATCTAAAAGTGAGAAAGAGCCTCCCATGCGACTTCGTCTCGGTAAGAATGGGAAAATTGGTATCCTGGATGTTCGTTTGGTCGGAAAAGATTTGCATGTTGTCGTAGAAGATGCCGATCTGACAATCGAAGCTGTCGTTGTCAAACCCTCTTCAAATCACGAAAAGGATGAGAATGGAAAAGAGAAGGCCCCTAAAGTCAAGCCTGCAAAAAAGATACCAGATCCACAAACTATTGGTGATCGAATTTTGGCCGAGAACAAGTTGGCAAAGCTTTTTTCTATCATCCCCAACCTCTTTTTGAGAGATATTCGTGTCAAATTTATCATCCGCGAGGAACCCGTTAGCGAACCAGACAAACCCACAGACCAAGAGTCCCCGAATGACACAGTGGTGGAGCTTTGTATCGAGCTATTATCAGTAACAGACGGTGAGGACTTTTTCGCGCACGTACGGGGAGACGAGGACGAAGCGTCGACAGACGGAGCGAGAGATTTCCAAGAAGACGAGGCTACACTCACGGTGGCACCGACAATCAACCCCGATGGTCAATTCACGCAGAATGAATACCTGACAAAGCGGATACGTACCGGTCGTGGTCCTGAAGGAGGTATCGTAATGAAAATTCATCCTGGAGAAAAGTATATTGATTCTCACGTGAAAGATCTCCAGTGGGCTAGACGGAATTGGTATTCTTCGGCCGATTGGTGCGTCTTGAGGTGTTCTGGCCTCGACATTCATGCTCGTATATTCATGGGAACAATGAAAGAATTGCAGCTCTTTTCTACGGCAGAAACCTGGTATGGAGATACAGACTTTGATGAATACACTGTGGATTCAATGTTGTTCGGCGGTGTCGACTATATTGCCCCTGGGCCTCAACCATCATTACCACCCATGCCAGAAAATTCACCGTTGGGGGGAGAAGAGGAAGAAGGACAGCTATGGACACTACCCGGAGCAACGACATACCGTATTGACGTGAATGGTATCCAAAGCTCTTTTGTCAACACATCCTTTCACCGCGTTGCCCGGAGAATGCGCCCCAAAACCTGCACACGCGACCACCTGCCTTGTGAATACTGTGATTACTGCTGGGATACTCCACCTGGGGTTCCCTTGCAACATTCTTATGATCTCGCTGCGCCTTTGGGAGGCCTTGTATTGAACATTATGATCCGCGATCCGCTCGAGCTCAACGTCGATCGGCCAACGCTCCAGATCTTCGGTTTGCTCCTCCAATTATTCAAGAAGCCGGCGATGCCTGCTGCTGCAACAGGCGATGGAAACCAGACCATGTCGGGAAAGGTAGATTCTGAAGAAATGGAAGATTATCAGCCTCAGCCTCTGCAGCGTAGTGTCAGTTTACTTTCAAAAAGTTCACAAGTCAGCCTAGATTCTCACACTTCTACGCAGGGGGATGGAAGGCGTCAGAAATTACAACGAAGTAGAAGCTACACTGGTCGAATAGTCGAAACATCGGAAGATGAGCATTCCGAAGCTCCCGTTCCTGAAGAACCAGACTTCGGTGACATTTCTTCGGCCTTTCCTTCTTACATGTCGCCAGAAAAGGTTCAATATGCTGGAATCTACGTTGGTAAGATCCTCTTTCGTGTCCACTTGATGAAGACAGACACGATGACTGAACGCGGGTATGGCTTCTGTTTTTGGCAACTACAAGCCAAATGTGTGACTATTGATCAGCACGCTCTTTCCGGTGACGTAACCCCATTTAGTGATGTCCGATTTGATTGCGGATTTTTGACAGTGACTTCATTCAAAGGAAACGAACAGAGACTCCTTGTCTCGCTTGGTTCGCGCCAGCGAGTGGTTGAATTTGACGAAGCGACAGTCGAGACGTTGATGACCCGTGGAGAAGACTGTCAAAGACCACCTTGGCCGACAACTGCTACAGTCCTTCTCGATATCCCTCCACCGTTGGAATCTTTGGTGTTCGAAAAAAGGGAGCGCCATGCTTTCCAGCTTAGATTTATATCTTTGCGTGATCCGAAGAAAGACAAGGCTCGCTCGTCGGCACATCTGAAGTTAGGGAGTGCAACCATAAATATGCCCTACGCTTCCATTCGTGAAGTCTCTAATGTCGTGAGAGAAGCCAGATTCACAATCCACCCCCAAAGCAAACATAGTGAAAACCCTGAAAGGGCGCAACAACCGACAGAAACCTCCACAATGGATGAGAGGCTGATGAAATACCGATTGCAATTAGACGGAGCTCGCGTCTATCTCGAGCCTCTGATCGATACGCGCCTTCCAATGTGTACGCTGCGTGGTGAAAGATCATCATTAGAAGGCCTATCTTTCGAGACAGTTTTGGAGAAGATTCAACTTCGTTATGGTAGACAATATGTCCCAACCATCATGGAAGAACAGCGTTTGTCGCTGGAACGTCTCGCGCGACTCCCGGAGCAGCTACGAATGCGCATTCTTTTATGCCTAAACGATTTGAATCCCTTAGCTTGCGCTCTCGGGATGAAAAGTGAAGAGAATTCGTTCTTGAGATGCCGGTCTATCAACAAGCGAATTGTCCGTGTAGCCAACAAAAAGAAAAAGCGACCCTCCCTTCGTCTTGACGAACAGATTACCCGGCGGCAGTTCCTGATGCAGGAGTTGGTGAAACTTGATGACGATGAACTTGAAGATTTATATGAATCTCATATGCGACGCATGAAGCGGTACGCTCGGAATCAAGGCATGTCATGACGAGACATGGATTTTCTTGCACACCAAACGTCCGAGTCGCAGGACTGCCTGTGCCATTTCTGCACTTGCCAGTGTCGCCGCCAGTCTTTCCTCGAGGCGAAGAGACTCTTCATTTAATATAGTCTGCATCGTATCCACACATCGAGATACCTCGAAGGCTGCGTCGGGTCCGAGTAATTTTCGTCTGTCGGCCACCGATGTAACCTCTTTTTCAATAGTGGCTAAACGATAAAGAATTACAAGGTAAAAGGCTGTCACATCGAGTCCCACACATCCCCGTAACATGGATTCACGAGCATCCCAATCATAGTGCGATCCCCAAGAAGCCAACTCCTTCTCGATCGATTGAATTTCTGTCGTTAGGCAATTCCAGCAAAGATCCAGGTTGGATGCTGTCAACCAGTTCCGGTTGATGGACAGTGTCTCTTCCAGATTGACCACCTGATGTTTCCATGTGGCTGGAACAAATATACATTCACCAGCTTTCTGCACAATTATTTGGCGTCGATTGCTATTCGGAACTAGAAATGTCCATTCTTTGCAACCGTAGACGTTGTAGGACCAAGAAAATGAGTTCAAGACATCGGAATGCCAGTCTGTTCGACTACCCGCAGGGCCCCAGTAAACAAAGCGGTAATCTCCTTTCGTAAAGGCCCTTAGAAACGGATTGAGTAGATCGTGTTCAAAGATGTCGGGAACTTGATAGAGATCGGAATCCAACAATTTGTGGTCTTCCAAAAAAGCCTCCAAGTGCCAATCTTTCAAATAATCTTTGGTCTCGCCGTTCGACCGATGTGCGTTCTGACGATCTAGATAGGTGATATATTCCTCCAAGGGCATGTTTATGGTTATGCATTCTGCTGCCCTACCATCAGCATCCAAGGTTGTCTCGTGCGTGCTGGAGCGTCGCACCGGAAGGTTGTAAGAATATCCACCACCACCGTCATCATTATTGCCATAAGGGGGATATACGCGACGCATCCATTGCCGAAATACCCGCGGAGAGCTCCAGATGGAATTTACGTGACGAAAACAAGATTCCTTCAGGCCATGGATTCGACAGGGTTGATTATTTTGATGGAACTGTCGACGAAAGTTCCACGTCGACGACGGCGACGATTCTGCATTTGGATCGTATCGAATTGCTTTCAAATTATCCTCGTGCCGTTCATCTTTCCATTTCGTCAGCACTTTGTTCCGCCTTTCGTTGAGACTGGCGCTTGTACTTGATGTCCTATCATTCGCTAATTCGGGAAGTAGATCGACAACCCACGACGTTGTTGATGATGATGAAGAAGTGCCGTCTCTCTGGAAAGGTGCAAGTAGCAATTGACATTCTACCGCAGCCTTGCGCATCGCGATGGTGTGTTCGGACAAAAATTCTTCATTGACACTCATATCGTAGAAAGAAGAAGCAATTCACTGTTACAAAAGGAAGCCAATCTGATCTTTACTGTTTGAATCGGAAAGTGGTGAGGTCAAATACACCAACTAACATAAAAAGGAAGAAGAGGAACCATGTGTCCCAGTCTTGGAGTCTTGAATCCGGACCTGAGTCACGGACTGGCTACGAGGCAACACACGTGAGATGAAGCAGATATGATGTGAGCTTTCTGAGTTTGTTGTCCGAAACCACAATCCGTCGGTCAAATCATCGTTATTACTGTTAACTTTTGGGGTTTGCATCCTACGTGTCCGGAAAGAGATGCACAAAGGATGCTTCCGTCTGATTGACGGGACAAAGCCATCCGTTTACATGAATCGTGGGACGCAGTTCGGAGTTTATGCGGGTGTTTCGGAGGATTCTGAATCTTTCGAGTAAAGAAAAAGAAAGGTGATACTGAATGTTGTTCATTACTAACTATGCATTATGAAGTTTATTGTGCAGTGGAAGGGGTGATGGAAATGGAAGGAACCAAGTCATGTTCATTGCTTGGTCTTTGGCGGTGTAATAACTTGGCGCCAGCCGCTCCCACTTTCTTCCCAGCTCCACCAACCTTTTGCCACCCTTTGTGCAACGCCTTGCCCAATTTGTGATCACCTTTGTTTTTGTTTGTCGCCACAATAGTGATACGATCGTCACCACGCAAACGGTCAAGAGAAGCCTTGCTGCTATCCTTGGTGAATGGATTTGATCCACTATCGAAGGCTGTATTTGTGCTAGAGTAATCCAAAGCTGGTGATTCTCCACCCAAGATTCTACCACTGAAATCACCGTCATCGCGATCATCGGCTTGTTCTCGCCGTTGTATCCAAGGCAGGGACGGTTTCGCCGACGGTGGCGTCGTCAAAACGGCATAACCAGTTGGGAACCAGCCCAACGTTTCTTCATCGCTGGTAGGGTCCATTAAACAACCCCACGTCCATCCTTCTGTACCAGTGGCGGCGTGCTGCGGCTGGACTTTGAGGATCGCTCCTTTCGAGAAGTTCAATTGGTTGGCCGATGCGTCGCCACGAAACGGGTAGATCGTTTGGAAGTAAAGCTGTTGAGAATTCATAGTCGTTTGTCGTTTTTTATGACTGCACTCGTGTTGTATTTGTTTTCATGAAGGAACGAACAGACGAGCCATCTTCCGTGTCAAGTCTTGACAGTGAGGAGCAGGAGTTTCTTTTTTGTTCATCAAAAAGGCCTGAGAGCAATCAATCCCACGCTGCCTGGCAAATAAACTGCATGAACGTTTTAGTCGCACAAGAGTTTAAATAAAATAAAATAAAAAAACCTACCTGCTGCGAGGACGAAGAATCCATGACAAACTTTATCTTGGTAATAACAGTAAACCCTTACCCTCAATCGACCTTTGGAGAGACAAACATGCTGTTCAATTACCCACAGCACCATTCATCAAATCGATACATATGTCATTGGCTTGAAGGTAAATAAATCTAGGCCGCATAGGATCAGGAGCGCTCCTTGAACTCGAGGATGAACAGCAGTGATGAGATGATCCCTTGGTCAAACACAGAATCCAAACTTATTGTTAAGACGTTCCCAGGCATACATTGCTCAGACGAGATCACAATGCTTTATATCTCTCTGTAAAAATCCATACTTGTTAGTAACCCGATCTCTGAAGCCGGGATACAGGACTCTAATAAGAACAAATCAATGAGGGGCTTGTTGTCGGGTTGCGCTTGTTGAAGGGTTATTCCCCCGATATATGATGCTTCACTCTTTACATACATAGCCCCTACTTGGTCCAAAATGAGACCAGGGACCATACCATACCTGATATTACCGTTCCCGAGAGTGAAGCGAAATATCTGCAACCAACATCTGCTCCACAAGCTCTACAAATCTATCACAAAAAATAGGCATTATATGTACTGTAAATCACACACTAGAGTGTGTGTAGTTGGTAGGGAGTGTGTGTATCGTGTGAACGCCGGCCTCCTGTCGATAAAACATGAAACAAAGATTGACACTGTGAGAGTCTGTCGAGCGCACCGAATGGCCATAGTGAACAGTAAAACTCGAATTTTGGGGGTCGTACCAAATATTTGTTTCACCCACCCAAAACTCCGGCAGTCCACCCCTGGTGGTGGACTGGACCCGTCCAATAATGAATCTAGTCTCAACGGTCATTTCCAATTTTTGGACCGGTCGAGCTCTTTTTTCGACGCGAAGTCGAACCTCACGTCAACCACCACCATGGATTGACGAGGTAGGTCCGAGGGCAAAATATTCGTCAAATTAATTGTAACCCACGAGCGTCGCATTGGCACTCCAACTCCAGCGCCATAGTAACAGACACGAGCATTGAAAAGATTCAAGTGGTGTATGCACTACCATAGCCTCTAGAGCCTCTTACCCTCACGAACAAGTGTTACTCGACCTAGCAACCGCATACCATTGAAGATCATGGCAGCACAGTCCATATACCGCACAGAACACGAAGCAGATGCTGTGGACGACGAACATGGTGTTGATCGATTTGAAGATGAACGCGAAGGGATGGTGACCGATGGAATGGTTGCCACGCCATCCTCTCCGTTCATGGCAAAATTCAAACGGTATGCCATCGGAGGCGTTATTGTGGTAATAGCTGTTATAGTTCTCTCAGTGGTCGTCGGGGGAGGTGATGGTGGTGATTCAACATCCAAATCTTCACAACAACAAACAGAAAATCTTTCCGAACCTGGTGGTACTGTTCCAGCGCCTGCTCCGGTTCCAACGGTACCAGCCCCGGCTCCGGTTCCGACAATTCCAGCGCCTATTCCAGTGCCAGTCCCTGCACCTACCGTACCCGATGATTACTATTCAGACAGTATCACGCCCAGTTTATTTCCCAGCGAAAGTCCCAGTGGTGGTGGTAAGTACCTTGATTATTGTTACTCGGAGTTTTCATGGATTAATCACGAACCACACGGGGAACGTTCCCTCCGATCCTCCGATCTGGAAGGCTCGCATGTCAATCATGACAAGAGAGAACCATAGAAATATGAACAGTACAATCAAGGCAACAACAATAATCGAAAACGAGTGAAATTCACCCGTTTCATTACGGCAATATCAGGGCTAAGATTCCCCCGTAGCATTCCATCGCAAAGGTCGACTCGAGGCTTTGGTTATCCGCGATTGGGGTTATATACTTCCTTTCCCCACAAGCATTGCCTTCAAAATTGTAACTGAACGGTTTGAACGATTCTGCGAGCCGGTAGTCGCACATTTTTCGCTGTCCCATGTTGTTCTCCACCGTGTCATCAATTCCCAAGCCCGAAACGAGTGTCTTCACTCGCTTTCGTGAACGGTCGTCTAATTGTCTTCTCGTTTTTTTCTTCTCTTTTTCTTCTTTTTTTGAACCACATCTGAATATTATGAAGACTATTACGATGGAACCGACGGCGATTACTACGAAGGAACCGACGGCGATTATTACGATGGAACCGACGGCGATTACTACGATGGAACCGATGGCGATTACTACGACGGAACCGATGGCGATTACTACGACGGAACCGATGGCGATTACTACGACGGAGCTGATGGTGAGTGCGAATCGCCTCGGAAATGTTCAAACCGAGGCACAACTCTCCAATGCTGAAACACATGTATTTCGAATGTGTCGTTATTTCTCACACACTCGTTTCTTTTCCACGCATCAGGTGATTACTATGATGGTGCCGATGGTGAGTGCCAAGTCCCAACGAGATGGTCGATTCAGTGAACGACCTACAATCCAAGCTGGGTAGTAACGAATTTTTCGACTGGTCATTTCTCACTTGCTCTTTCTCTCTTTCCCTCGCATCAGGCGACTATTACTACGAAGATGGGATGAGTGGTGCCCCCAGCATGATGCCATCTGGGCCATGATAGTGAAAAGACGTCAGGATGCGAAAGCATTCCATGCTTATTTTCAGAATGTGATCATAATAAAATAAAGAATCCGTGTGAGTGGAAAAGTACAAATGCTGAGTCGAATTACATCCCACGGGTTGCCTATTCTCGAAAGAAGCACCACAATATAGGGATCCTCCACTCGATTACTGTTGAGAAATTTGTTGATTTTTAGTATGTATCTACTTGATCTATTGGGAGTATTTGCTACAATTACCACTTTATTAGACGAGTGGATCAACGGCACGAGACTGGCGACTGTCATGAAACAAACCCACGAGCTTTACTGGGAATAAACAACTGACTACCGGTAATCATATATGATAACAACATCGCTGGCAGATGGATGAACATTTGCGATAAGCAGATATGTGTTTTGTGAAGTTGACGGCGAGTTTTTCGTTCTACCTAGGTTTATAGACACGTCCTTTTTGTTCCTGCTGTTCGACGATGCTCAATTATGAACTTTTTTGTGTTTTTTTTACTCACGCATAGGGCCTGATGATCAAAAATCCCGAAAATCTCACGTCGTCATCAATCAGAGTTGTTCCGTGTGATGTGTGATCATTCACCCGTTCCTCTCCCGCTTCTTGACTGTGAATTTATTCCTGAACAAGTTTTTGTATTATTGGCAGTGACTGACTGCTGTGGGTCCTCAAGGGCAAGCGTTGTCATCCTGGATACGGAGCATGCGATTGAATCGTGGGAGTTTCTGTGTATTTCTAGCCGGTCAACGACCTTTGTTCAGTCTCAACAAAGTCCGTCCATTTAGTTCTCGTGTCTTTCCCGACATGTCGGTTAAGGAAACTGCTGCTGATGTGAACGACGTACCCCGTGACGACGAAAGTAAAGATACACTAACGATTTTGGGATTTGGGAGCCTCTTGTCAGAGCGCTCGGCACGTACAACATTTCCTGACTTGCAGCATTTTCGACTTGGACGGTTACCGGGGTATCGACGTGTCTTTGCACATCCCGCCGATATATTTTTTCAACGTGGTATTGCATGTTTGGCAACCAAACAGATGTCCAGTCTCTCCGTCGAACCTTGCGAAGGTGCCTCGTGCATTGTATCTGTCTTCGACGTCCCCAATAAGGATGTGATGGAAGATGGTATTCCGAGTCGAGCTTTTTTGGAACGAGAGGCTGAATTTGATATTGTCTCGGCACCTTATTATGAGTTGGACCAAGAATCTTCCCAATTTTCGATACATCCAAAAGATGGAATCGTTTGCAAGCGATCTACCGATGAGGCCTTCATTCAACGTTGGGGAGAAGATTATTTTAAGAACGCCTATGGCAGATACGGCATTGATACAATCTGGGGATGGTCGGAAGATTCTGGATTACGACCCTGTGCTGTTTATTTACGACATTGTTACCTGGCAGCCAAATGCATGGGAGATGACTGCCTGCGATCCTTTTTGAATGATACGTTTCTGGTCGATCGGAAGACTACTGTGTGCGAATATCTCCTAGAGTACCCCGAGGTATTGGAAACCCAACCTCCACCGGAACTCGCGGAGCGGTACGGTGGATGATCAGAATTATACAGGAGTAGTCAAGCCCTGGTTACGCACAACCCAACAAGAACGGAGGGTCTTCTTGTTGGAAAAATCCTTTCGATTTCGTCCAAGTGACTTTAACACGATGGATATATATAGTCGTTCGTGTCTTTTTTTTTCTCCTTCATTCGTCAAGTAAATTCGTCACGACTTGCCGCGCCCACGATTCTTCCAATAGACCAAAGGCGATGGTAACATCA
>Ga0051981_10000746_pt1 | contig 16070 bp, 11 predicted proteins | sample CryGey13umfilter_3_FD_59644 | JGI IMG/M metagenome (GOLD analysis project Ga0051981, IMG submission 59644) | Groundwater microbial communities from aquifer in Utah, USA - Crystal Geyser 4/10/14 3 um filter | ecosystem: Environmental > Aquatic > Deep subsurface > Groundwater | place: USA: Utah... | reverse complement strand
TTTTTTTTTTTTTTTTTTTGGCTCACTCTCAAATGGGCGATTGGCGGTGACGCTTTGGTGCCTCCATGAGTACTGTTTCTTCAGAGAGTAGGCAGTTCGCGTTTTCCGAGGCCGTCGTTCGTCACCCCATCCACCGATATGATTGTGTGACAAAGAGAAAGGAGATCTTTCTCGATCCTCGCTCTCTTTGCATAGAGTAGTTTGACGCGACACTTTTCATTAAATTCTTTTTTCGAAGGCTTCTCAAAATACACTCTCCATTGATATCATCGTCAAGTAGTCTTCATCCAAAAGCATGCGTTCATCTCTCCGACAGGTATCTTCACGTAAACGTTACTTCTTCGATGTCGTCGTCGCCAACAAGTCACAGAGGAGGGTCTTCTCGTCGACGATTCACCATCGTCGGGCATCACCGTCGCCCGTCGTAGAAATACGTGAATGCGACCTGAAAGTGGGCGAGGCTGCTAATTTTTGGAAAGAAGCCGCCGGCATGGCAGAATTACGCCGCACCATGCTCCCCCTACGATTCTTTAGTCGACCCAAAACTGGCGGTCGTTTGCATGTTGCGACTCATGCATATTATTACCAAGGCGGCCTGGAAGAACGTGATGCACGTCGACATGCCTTGGATGGATCTCCCGAATGGCAGAATTATCAATACCGTACCAACGACTTTGCCATGGAACAGCGATCCAATATTTACGTTGAGGCTCCCTTTGTGCGCGATCAGGTATTCCCGCAAGTCAAGGGTCTGGTGCACAATCCAGATACGACGGCAACCACATCAGATACCATCCACGGAGACAATTCCCACGATGCTGCTGTGTTAGAATTACGTCGCTATCAGTTGCAATTGGGGTACGATACAGTGCCCAAATTCTTGGATCTTTACACGTCCGGTTTGCCTTCCAAATTGGGAGCACCCGGCACGGATCCCAGCACGTCCCTCATCACTGTACTGTACACCGAAATTGGCCAATTGAATGAAGTATGGGAGATCTGGTACCACGGGAATGGTCATGCTGCCATGGATACGTCACGACGAGCCGCCCGACAAGCCACGGAATGGAAGGATGCGATCTCCGCCATCGCCCCCCTCGCCATTTCGTTCCACACAACCATCCATCGGCCAACCGCCTTTTCACCGTTGCGTTAATAAAGAAAAGTGAAGTAGTAGGTATTCGGATTATTTGTTTAAAAAAAAAACTATTCCTACTATATCTCTGGTGCGTGAAGGGTGTGTTCATATGTTTGATTGGCCATTTGATCTGAGATGACCGTTTGATTATTGGCGCACAATCGGATAATTGCACCTACTCGTCTTACCTGTTACTCTCAAAAAACATCGTTTCGAACAGTCACATCCATCGAGAGTACATTTTTCCTGTGCATTGATTCAAGAAACGATCATTCACATCAGCTCAACCTGGCAATACCCTACAAAATGAGGTAGTTAGCCAAACAATAAAAATATATGTATGTATATATGAAAAGGTAGAGAGTCAATACCAGACCCCTCCGCAGGGTTAGCATCCATCCAGGAGAACTACCCCACTAACCCTAGTAGAGGGGTACCTACCTACCGTAGTTACCGCACGGGACACGTGTCCATTCTGCCCGCTGTGGCTTGGAAAAAAAGAATCGAACTCCATCTGCTGCGACCACCGCAATACGGCGAGTGTCACTGCCGAAAGATTTTTATGTTACGGCGTGCGGGGAGATCGGGTCCCATTTTCATACAAACAGAATTCAAGTTGAAAGAGAGAGAGAGGGGACGTTGTCTGTTTATCAAATTGGAAACGACTTGTTGTGATTCATATGCGATGGTGAAAATGACAATCATATCAAGGTCTGGGACACTACGGAGTTTATTCAGAAGACGTTTCCCCTTTTATGCCACCCGTAACCATTCGGCCGCTGCACAAGACGAGGGCAACAACAACAACAACAGCAGCAGCAGCAATAACACATATTCTCTCATGACGACAACAGTTCGATCGACGACGTTGGGTTTAGAAGCATCTTTGATACGTCCTCATCTGACTTCCATTTCACAATTACCGGAAGTTGCAGCCGCGTTGGAGGATCTACCAACGCTGTCGCGTAAAGCCTCGACCGGTGTGGTGGACTCCCTGCGTCGCGCCGGAGATATTTTCGCATCATTCTCGAAGGGCGGACCGGAACATTTGGCCATCTTGGCTCTTTTGGCGGAAGTACAACAAACTATATCACTGGATTACAACGGAGCGCGTCAGACAGTGGAACATCTTCGGCAATGCATCTTCGACGCAACGACTTCATCGTCCGCGGTACGGATTGAAGTCTCTTTGGCGTTGGCCAAGATCTTGTGGATGCAAGGGGATTTTGCCAGTTGCTTTCAGCACACACAGGCCTTGAAGGACGATGATAATACCACGTCAGACTCTCCAGAAGAAGATTTACCTATGCATGCCGCCGCCATTGAAAATGCGCACGTGTTGAGTACATTGATGCACGAGGGACCAACAGCCGCACGCACAGCAGCCTTGTCACTGGATATGGTGGGTCTCCCAGCACCAGCTCAGGCCGCACAATGTCTCAATCTCGGAGTTGTAGAGGCCTTGTGGGGACTATCGAACACGAATTGTGAAGGAGATGTTACCTGTTCGACACAATTTGATACGGCCAAGCAAACATGGAAACAAGGATTAGACCTCTTATTGTCAGCCGATGAATCGGTCAACACACCATTACGATATGCTCTAGAGGGACGGCTACAAAGTAATCTGGCCTACTCGGTCTTGCAATACGCTGGACGCAACGAAACGCAAATTTCTACCGCGTCGCAACATGCACGTGATGCCCTGAAAGCGTTGGAACATATCCGATCGGACGATGTGACGTTGCCAGACGAAGGGTGGATACGGGCGCTCACGTTGGTGGCGCAATGCTATCATCGCGCCGGACACGCCGTGATAGCGGAAGGGCTCTTGCAATCGGCCCTCGATGAGGCACATCCCGTCACGGAAACGACTGCGCCATTGATTTTGGAACGTCGGGCAGCCTACCAAGCCTACGCAGCATTGTGTAAGGATTGGGAAAAACGACAAGGAGATGCAGATCGCTTCTTGGCGCAAAATCAGAAAATGACATCAGAATTGAAAGGCGGATGGAAAGATGCCACAGAAGTGCACAGCTCTTTGTGGTTCTGGACGCCCACCAAGTTCTTGAGTTAAATAAATAGGGCAATAAACAAACGAACGAACAATGATGAATACCTTGTTTAAATAATATGGTGTGGTAAATTGAAGTCTTGAATTGAAAACATCTGTATCATTTGAGAACTTTCGCCCTGTTTTACGATATAAATAAAGTAAGAGGCGGTGGAGACAGCCCCATTAATACTAGCGAGTCTTCTTCCCTACAGAAAATGACGGTGTCGTTTCAGATGATTCGGTGTCAACACGCAAGGCATCCGACACTAGGTACCAACAAAATGAAATGGACGATGTTGTATGCGTCTTTGTTTGTTGGTGAAAAATCCTAAATGCAAACATCAGCAAATTGAGTTCTGGACTGCGCTTCTTTCCTAAATCCTTTAATAGCAACAACAAGCGTATTGGAAAACATCACTTTAATAGCTTTTTGAAGTATAGTAGTCGTTATCACTGAATCTGCGTCGTCTTTGGTGCGAGTTTGGCGCAACGAAACTAGAATAACTTCGCGGCACGCTTTGCCTTCGTCTGTTTCCATTTGGGCCACTTGAGAAAGTCTTCGTATGAGCACGAGAAAACTTTGGCAAAGTCATCCGCGGTCAAATATTTTTCTCGCGCCGTGTATTCTAACCCAGGCACAGACATTTTCTGAAGTTGGGTCAAGCTGTAGCTTTCGCCACCACCAACTGCATCTCCTTCTGCTGGTTGATTTGGAGCAGGTGAAGGCGTCGACACGGGTTCCGCGGTCGGAGGAGGAGAAGCTTTCGGTGCTGATACTACAGGTTCGGGTACCGGTTTTGTAGCTTTTGGTTCGGGGGTAATGGCTTTCAGTGCCGAAGGAGCTGACTTCTTCGCCGACGTACTGTCGAGAGTAGGTGCCGGGGGAACGGTGTCTTTCGCTGGCGTAAACGTACTAGGCTTACGCAGCGGCGACACCTTTTTGATTTCAGCGTTTGCTTCAGCCGTAATATTGGTAGGAATATCGGATTTCTTTGCTGCTCGTTTGACCACCTTCCGTACAACCTTTTTTGAGGGAGTCATATCATCTACCGCAGTCGTAGAAATAACTTCACCTGTCAACTTACTAATTCTCCGAACCACTCGACGGGTTTTAGGGGCAGTAGCTGTTGTAGCGGATGTTGCTGATTCCTTCTTGGCTACATTAGCTTGACCGATGGCCTTTGACTCTTCGCGGGATGTTAGTGAAGCCCCAGAAGAAGTGTCAACTAACGATTTCCCGGGTTTCCCGGTTGGAGAAGGGGACTTTGGAACGGATGGAGTCGCAACTTTCGTTGGCGAAACTGATCCTGCTTCGTTCTTCGCGGTTGCGGGTACCGTTTCTAGTTCATGCTCTGCAGCTTCGGGCGGTGTTTGCGCTTGATCAGTCATTTTGGTAGCAGTCGGTGTGTCCTCCTTCGACTCTGCTTTGATACGATCTTGTTGATCCTGGCTCTTCTTTTCAGTAACCTTTTGCAAATTAATCATCGCTTTCTTTTGCTTGTTTTCGATTTTTGCTTTAAGTTTGTCGTTCTCTTCTTCGTGTCTACGCGCTGCCTCTTCTTTCGCTTTGCGTGCCTCCTCCAATTCCATTTCAATTCGTCTGATTTGCTCTTCCATTTTTCGCTTTTCTTCCGCTGCCTTGGCCAGGGCTTCTTCGGCTGCCAGACGACGAGCCTGCTCTTCTTCTACCAATCGTTTGGCAGCTTCTTCGGCAGCGATGCGACGCTGTTCCTCTTCCTTGGTTTTTCGTAATGCTTCCTCTTCTTCGAGACGTCGACGCTCCTCGGCTTGTTTTTGACGTATACGTTCTGCCGCTTCCGCAGCTCTCCGTTCCGCCTCGCGCTGTTCTGTCACTTTCCGTAGCCGTTCCATTCCTTCCTCCCTTTCGCGCTTTTCCCTCTCTTCTGCCTCACGCTGGACGCGGACGATTTCCAATTCAGCTTCTAGTTGACGCTGTTTTTCGAGTAACGCTTCACGGGCCATCCGTGCACTTTCTTCGTCTCTGGCGTGTTTGGCCATGTCTTCTTCGGCTTTTTGGGTATCCTTGTTAGAAAAGCGCACTCGACGTCGGATCGAGTTGGAACCTTGAGATGCTCTGGACGTTCGCGAAGCTCTAGATGTTCGCGACCGTGCCGAAATGCTGACATTAGACGATGGAAAGACGATATCATCATCTTGATCATCGTCTTCCTCCATGTTGCCCAATAGACCATCTTTCAAACCAGACAAGATTGTACGAGGCTTTTCTGTTCCTCCGTTGTTTTCGTCACCCTCTTCCTCATCCGAATCAATCGTAACTTCAGTAAAGACAGATTCGTCGTCGTACATATCTTCATCATTGTCATCGACGTATTCTTCTTCGACGTAGTACTCTTCGTCGTCTTCGTCGATTATCACCTCTTCGTAAACGTCTTCGTAGCTCAAATCCTCGTCTTCAATCGATCCCGTCACCTTTTGACTATCGTGTTGTTGGCCATTACTCTTTCCCTGACCAACTCCATTTTTGTTTTGATTGTCGTGTACAGGGGCATTTCTCTCTAGGTCAATCTTTCCCTGTGATCCTGGATGTCCCACATTACTCCGAGGATGGGACTGTCCTGCATCACTGTCAACAACGTATGCTGGAGATCCTTCAGCGGATGCTGATGGCCCACCCGTGCATCGATTGGTTTTTGGGTGACTTGGTCTTTCATCTTTATCATAGGAAGTATCCTCGGAATGGTGTTCTAAAATTCCCTCCAAGTTGGAGCTTTTGATAGAATTAAAGGAGTCTTCCATTGCAATTAAATTGTTCAAAGTTTGTTTGGGGTCGTATTGTTCCTTCCCCATGAAACCTTTTTCCTTTCACGGCTCCTACAAGGTCCCGCTGTTTCAGTTTTTCCTATTCTTCTTTCTCCCTTGCTTCGATTGGTTTTTCTTACTTGCGTTTTGAAAGAAACAAGCGAAAAGTCACTTGTCTCGACGTTTTTCAAGTTTTTTGTTTTTATTTCGTGAACTTGACAGTACTAGCTAGAGTAGTAGTGGTAGTAGTAGTACTAACAGTGACCCGTCTTCCATTAATTTTTCGCCGTCTTGCCTCGCACAACAAGATGAGAGAAAGACCGGCCAAAGAGGCATAGAAGAGAAAGGCAATTTGAAACCTACACTACTGACTGTAAACTTGTAGGCGCCTGGGATCCTGTTGGGATGGGGGAGCGTCATAATAAGCACGGTAGAATAAAACACTGGGTATGGCATATAAATGACCTATGAATCATTATGACTATGAACAAATAAAGTCGAAAACAAGTTTGACGGGAATTCATCCGAAGGGACCAATCTAAAATCCTTGACCTTGTTGGATACACTCTGTGTTCATCCCTTTCACCCACTCTAGTGTTGGTAGGAGTACCTAGCAAAAAAATAAGACATGTAAGATCGACGGACGGACGATACCTGCCACCGCCACCCGTCTAACCGTAAATTGCGACAAGCATTCGGTCGCACAAAAATGCTCGCGAGAAAATCGTGCCCACGATGAAACGAGAGAGATGAGCGACAGTGTCGTTTGTTTGGTACGTTGGTTGCGACAAACAAAAGAAGAAAGAAAAGAAATAACAAGTAGTAGGTATAGTGTTGGATAACTTTTATCATGGGTCGCGTGGCACGTTTCAAGAAGCTCAAGACGTGTGATCCGTATTCGAGTAAGAATCGAGGGCAACTCTTGGGAGAACGTGTTTGGGGATTGACGGATTCGGGACGCAAGGTTAAGAAACGCAGTTTGGTTGCGCAGAAGATGCAAGCCTTGAAGCAAAAGAGGCGCAAAGGCGAAAAGAAAGTTGTCGAAGGCTTTGATGTGCCACCCACAGAGGAAGATGAATTTGATTCTACCACCTTTGAGGTGCAGAAGAAAACGAAACCGCTTACGTTGGAAGACGTTGAAGGTCGTGTACTGTCACGACGCGAGGCCGAGATTGAAGAAAGGCGGATTAATAAACTGTTGAAAATCGATGAACAGGTAAAACCGAAAAAAGAACCCGTTAAGGTACTTGAAAAAATGCCAGGGGAAGGTAAAAATGCGTATCGGAAACGTTTGCAGGCAGAGACACGACAAATCATCACAGATTCGAAACAAAGTAAACGGAATCCGAAAAAGAAAGAAAAGAAAAAAGAATTTTTGAAAAATAAAAAACTGAAGAAGAAGGGCGGTGGAGCCCTAACTAACGGCTTCGATGAACAGTACGATGAGAGTGACGACGAAGTCATCACTGCTGAAAAAGCCGTAGAGGCACGTGCATTGATGGTTCCCAGGTTCGGGGAACAAGCGGAGCGTCCACCGGAACTCAAATCCTTACCACGCGGCGCTGCGAAAAAGAATACCGGCTCATCGTCCACTCAACCAGAGACTAGCAAAAACAAAAAGAGGAAATCTATGGACGATGAACAAGTTTTGGCTGAACAACAGGCCATGGAGTTGATGCGTCGCAAGGTTCAGGCACAGTACGCCTTGGTCCGTCAAAAACGTCGAGGCCAATTTCACCTTTGATTTTAAAAGCAAAAATAACTACCCTGTATGAATTGTTTCAGAGCATTAACGTGTTATTGTTTTAGACTTGTAATCGAGATCCCTTGAAGTACTTCGATTGATCAAGTATCCACACAGTCCAATCATGAATTTGAATCCGCATCAAAATATTCCAGTGAGTCCACCAATTACGCCATCTATTCCAAAAAGACTGGCTTTGCCTGACCTGTTCCGAATACACGGCTTCTGCTGCATACCGGCCCGTTACTACCAGCGCATTCGTTGGGGAACCCAGTTGATAATCAATATGCCGTAGGCAATCATTCATTTTCAGTAATAATAACATCTGGCGCGGTAGTCTTGCCAGTAAACCGAAAATCTCGTGCAAAAATTGTTGCGCATATCCACGGATCATGGCCTGGTCAGCCTTGTTGGATGGCTGCACAGTATCATACGTTAAACTCTTTTGTTTGGATCGTTCCATCAGTTCATCAAACGGTCGGGCCGTCAACATTGCTGCGAATAGCGTATAGGCTTGTTCGACGCCCAGAGCGGCACAAGAATCGCGAATGCCATCCAGGTCAGCGAGCAGCAATGCTTTCCACAAAGAGGCATAGTTTAACTGAAAGTCACGATCCAAAGAACGGTACAGGCCGTGATCGACCAAGACGAGCTCAGGTTTGCCATTAGATGCTTTGCGGACAAGGACATTTGCTGGATGAGGATCACAGTGTACAAAACCATCGTCCAGTGAGAATACCTGTGACGCAAATACAGAGGAAATCAAATGAGCAACATCGCGTCGCTTCAAGCCAGCTGCGTCTAATTTTTTCAACTCGGTGGCCTTGAAACCCTCTTCGAATTCCATACACAGGACCCGGGATGTCGTGTTGTCCCAGCAAATTTTCGGTATCACACAGGCCAAACCCGTGCGTTCTAGATTCCGCGCCGCTCGCTCGGCGTTCTTGCCTTCGTTGACGAAATCCAACTCCTTGGGTAGATGGGGGGCGATTTCATCTGCTAACCAGCCATAGGAAAACCCAGGGAACCACCGCTCCGCCAATCGTACAACGGTGACAAGATTCCAAACATCGCCAACGGATGTTTCGCGCAGTCCCCTGTGTTGGACCTTGATGGCAAGTTTCCGACCCGTCCCTTTTTCATACGCCACGTGTACTTGCGCCAGAGATGCGGAGGCTAAGGGTTCCCATTCAAATTCGTCAAAAATTTCGCTCGGATCGGCACCCAAGTCTTCGCGAATGACGGCCCGTACATCTTCCATGGAGGTTTGTGGTGTGTCGTCAAAGAGAGATGATAATATTTCGATGTATTCTGGAGGGACAATATAATCCAAATTCGCCACATGCTGTCCGACTTTAATGTACACACCCTTGTTCTTTCGGCACAAGTCCAACAATCTCCCCGCCGCCTGTCGATGGACTAAGCTTTTGCGCGACCCACGACGGGCCAATTCTTCTTCGGCGTGTGCGTAGGCCCGGGCAGCTTCTTGCATGTTTAACTTTTCTTCTTTTTTGGCTTCCAGGCGTTGCATCATGGGTAAATGCATATGTGATTGTTGCGTATACGTTTTTTGAGCCTCTTGCAGGACAATACGACGTCGTTCCGTCTCTTCTTCCCAAAATGCGCGTTCTTCTTGTTGTTCCGCACTCCCCAACGACGACGACGCGATGGATGACCACCCATATTCATCCAATTTGTAATCAGCCACCATGAGGAGAGCAGTTTTGATCAATCGTATCGATCTGACCGTGGCCTCAACGCTGGGGACGAAAACACTGTTAGATTTGGACGGCCAAGTCACAGAATCGGTCGGTAGTGGATCCGACCTAGACACGGCCACAGCCGTTGTACCAGCCGCGACCGTGGCGACCACGCCACCGGTGATGTAAGGATGCCGTAGAGCTATCCGGTACATGATAAATGATCGGTACCAATCTCTCTCTCTCTCTGTGCGGTGAGATCTTTAGATGTGTATCGGGTAATCGAGAAAGTAATGGGGACGGGTGATGAGTGATGGGTGATGATGATGATGTGTGGTGAGAGAAAAATTGAGAGCACAGACGTGGAAGGATTCTATGAGTCACGGTTTTTATTCTTTTTTTCTTCCTCTTTTTTTCCTCGTCAGGGATGTAACTGCGACCGGATTTAAAACCGTAAACCAATCACGTTTTGGAAACCTCCCCCGACACCCGTTCTTCGTCATGCCGTTGCTCCTCCTTTCGTCGACTTTCGTTCTTCGTCACACCACACTCGGTGCGATCATTTTCCTTGTTTGCTGCCGACCCATTTCTTCATTTGTTGCTTGTACTCGAGAAGCCTTGGTTGACGAAGAAAACTATGATAAGAATGAGAGTACGAAAATCTTTGCGTGGTCTTACCGCCGCCGTATGGTCGGCCCCCACGAGGCTTTCTCGGAGCATGGTGAGCTTGCACGGACATTCAACACAATTGTCTCCGCGTTTTCGCTTACGAGAAACAACGGGCATACGAAATGTCGTCAGCAGCGATGAACGGCCTCCCAATCCACTGGATCTATTAACAGATGACGAACAAGAAGAACAAATTGGACGTTTGACGGATTGGTTCCGTAACAAAGATCAAGTCTTATGTTTGACAGGAGCTGGATTATCGACAGAGTCTGGTATACCTGATTATCGAGGATCCGAAGGAAGTTATCACAAAGGACACAAACCCATGGTACAGTATGTTCAAAATCCATGATCCTATGATTATTTAAAAAAAAAATACTTTCTGATGAGAAAATTGTATGAATTCTGACCTCTACCCTTTTTCTCTGTGTGCGCGGGTGTTGTTGTCTGCGACGTTTCTTGTTGTCTACAACAGTGACCAATTCATGAAGAGCGAGTACCAGAGGAAACGATACTGGGGAAGGGGTCTCGTGGGTTGGAAATCATTCGATGATATAAGTCCCAATGATGGACATTATGCTGTTGCCAAATTGGAAGCCATGGGATATCTAGGCGTCGATATGGAAGATACACGTGAATTTTATGAAGACGACGATGATTTGGAATGGAATTTTACTTCGGGGCACAGACGCCTGTCGTTGGTGACGCAAAACGTTGACAGTTTGCACCGACGAGCAGGGAGCGATCATCTGATAGAACTTCATGGACGGACCGATCGATGCCGGTGTATGCAATGTGGTAAATTTCGCGATCGCAGATCATTCCACGAAGAATTGACGGATCTGAATCGCGAATGGTTACGGGAGGCACTACGGTCCACCTCCCAAGACGATATGCGTGCCGATGGAGACGCGGCCGTGAAAACAGAAAACTACGATGTCATCCGGGTACCACCTTGTACTCATTGCGGCGGTTTCATGAAGCCGGATGTCATCTTTTTCGGAGATGTAAGTACATACCAAAGATAGTCGTTGCGGCCACGATGACGATGCTTCAAGATTTCAATTAACAATTTCATTTCATCTGTTTCGATTTTTCTTCTTCTGTAAGACTGTCCCAAAACATCGCGTTTCCCAGATCCGTGAAGCGGTCAACCAGGCCGATGGTCTGTTAGTGGTAGGGTCATCTCTCGCCGTCCATTCAGCGTTTCGACATGTACGAGAAGCCTGTCGGCGAGGTATCCCTGTAGCAATCCTCAATGTAGGCCCAACACGAGCCGAAGCAGAAGGACTAGACATTGTGAAGGTAGAGGCGCCCGCAGGTCCCACTTTGGCGGGTGTCGTGGACGAGTTGGTGACACCCAGTGCAGTGGCGCCACCGGCGTCCATTTAAATCTACACATAATATCGCCTACAATTCTGTTGCGTTTTTTTAAAAGTAAAATTTGCTACTCCTACCGTTTTATGCAAAGCCCTTGTATTCGCCATTAGCTGAATCGACAATCGAATAAGAATCTTCAGGAGCACCAAGTGCCCCCGAATCCATGATCGACTTTTGATAATTGCTCCAATTGGTTATGGCACTCTTTTCCATGTTATTCTTCGAACGGAATGAAAAAGATTTGCTCCTTGTACTTTTCAAATCAGTGATACATCCTGCCCAAAACTTACCGACGATGCCCAAGTCGATACGTGTGTCGAAATTGGGGAAACATTCACTGCGTAACAGATTACTGGTAAAGCCAGCTTCCTTGAATTCCGCAGAGGCCAAGCTGAGACGATTATCACCAGCCGGTGCTCGGAGAGAACCTGTAATGGGAACTCGTTTTGTCAACGTTTTCGAAACCGAAGGCAACGTCACGTCTTCTTGGTCGTCTTCGACTGGATTCACAGTAACGACCAATGTCACAGGATCTTCTCCAAGATGGGATTTCATCTTATCCAATAAAGCTGTAAACATGTCTTCATTCCATTCTCCAGCATTAGAGGCACTCAATGTCATTTCTGGGATGGGTTGCACACCATAGTCCATGGCTGATTTACAAACGTCCATCCATTCCGACGATAGTGAGTCCAAGGTAGTGGGATTTGCAATTTCAATTCCATTGCATATGGGGACCATGACACCATGAGCTCCACATTCAGCAATGGTGGGTAAATCAGCATCCTTTAAATCATTTTCCAAACAATATACTACGGGTACAGGGCCAGGGAAACTCCCCATGGCTGATTCTTGTTCCTTGCAAAAGGTATTAAGCGCAGTAATAGAGCCGCGTAAGAATGCTGCATTGGCCTTGGAGGCACGGATTCTGGACGATAATTCTTGAACTGCCGAATTTTGTAAAAGGATGGATGTGGGGTCCGTGGGCTCTCTAATGTGCAATTCGGGGCTGAAGGTGAGCTTCCCGGCGGGCGACGAAAAGGATTGGGCGAACTTAGCACGCGATGCACTCAAGTCCGCAGTCAAGCCGTTTGCCAACCACAAATGAAGAAGGCCAATCGCAATACCGAAAAGAAAAGATTTCATGGTACGTTATATTGCTCTTTATGTTTGCTACCAAGGTGGAGTATGTAGATAGTTCCAAGGACGAAGGTTCCAATTCGTCGCCTTCGTCTTGGCAAACAAACAATTTTGGGGGTGATGTTTTGTTCTTTTTTGTCTCATTTGTTTGTGGTTGTCGGCGTGCCCGGCTGTGATGTGAGACGAGTCTGACGTACTTAAACGATTATCCTTAATGGTCTTCCAGTAACGTTCTCGCATCACTGAAAAGCTAGCTACCTAGTTTCCTCTTACCACAACGACTCCAATAGGCCGCATCTCCCGGGGCTATTGTTGTGATCGTTTGAAAATCATGAGATTGTTTACAGCAGACGCCCATATTTTACATTGCAAAATCAACTTGGAGAATGTAATCATGTCAGAGCAAAAATCACTCACTCTTACATCACAACTTTCAATAGCATTGCAGTACGTTGTATTGTTCCCGTCAAGTCGACGATTAATGGTTAACGGTGATTCACGAAATCGATAGGAAACAACACGTAAAATTTTCCGAAACAAAATAAACGACAACAGTAGTGGAAAATACCGCAGTAAAAAGGACAGGTAGTAGCTTATTTCTCTCGAGATTTTTTTTTTTTTTCATCTCAATTGTGTGAGGGTCGGCATCGCCATCGGATACCTCTATTTTCCATTTCTTCTTCCAAATCACGATCGAACTGTCCCGTTACTTGGAGTGCATATACACCGGGTAAATGGGCATTAACACGGATCCATTTCGCCGCCCACGACTCACGGGGGTCCATAATAGCGGCCTGTCCTTCGAAAAAGGCCGTCGTACAACGTCCCACCTGATCCATATTATCCGCCATGTACAGGAAAGTACAATTCTCGCACCCATCTTCGTAAAATTGTGCCACTGTTTTTAGTAAACCGCATCGCTTACAGGCCCGTACGGAACGGAGATCCGTTGGGACACTGGCGGTAGCTAATTCTTGAACTTGTTGAGGGATTCCATCTTCTTCCTCTTCATCTTCACGGTCATCAACGTCATCGCGTTCGTAACTCATGGCTGAATAAAACAGTCAACTTTAGAGTCAAGTATCCCGATCTCGCAGCACCAACAAGCCACACCAAATTTTTGTATATGTGTTGGTTGCAGCTCGTCGCCATGACGCTCTCGTGGGGAGTCCGCAGAATGTCTGACTTTAACCTTACAGTTAACCCGTATGCATGCCTTACGATCTTCAGACGTGACGTCATGTCTAATCTCGGTATGGCTGTTGTGATACTAGCGTAATCACCGTATGCTAAAATATGTTTCTAATTTTTATTGTACCGTCTTGAGTTATGATGGTGCATTTTTTTTTCATTCTCCGCAAAACAAGTGTTGTTAATGGGAATGGCATTAGAGCGATGGTCAGTTCAAGTCACCATCCTCCCAGGGGATATCATCATCTTGGTCTTGAGGGCGAGATGGACTCGACGCACCCGATTTGAGGTTCAACATTTTCTCCTGACGAGACATCTCAATCTTGTATTCCCGTTGAAAGGTGGCAAGGCGCTCGTCTTCTGGCATACTAACCCACTTCTCCATATCTTCATCCCAGAGCAGGTCAGCGTCCTTGCGATCATTCGTGTCATTATTTTCATCTCCATTATATTCTTCATCCCAATTATCGACACCTTCGGCGACCGTTCGTTCATGATCGGAGCGTCCGATGTTGTCATCTAAAAAATCTGGTACACTCGATAATGCTTTCTTGACTTTTTTATTCGATGCTTCGGCAGCCGCCGCCGCAGCCGCCGCGGCTTCGGCCTTGCGTTTCAGATCCACCGCCACGCGGACCGGAATGGGTAAGGAGGCCCCGACTCGACTAGCGGCTGCGTCCATCAATTTTCGTAAGCGTAATTTTTGTCGCGCGAGAACTTGGGCACGACTCCCCGCCCCCCGTTCCACCGTCAATTGTATTTCGTGACCATGTGCTGACTTCAGGAACATGAGGTTCTCGTCGGAGAGTCCATTCGTAGATCGTCGGCCACCACCGACCAAATATTCTCGGGCTTCCGCTGCCGAATTTGCCAAGCCCTGTTCCGCCATTTTCTTGACTTTCATTGCCATGGTACGACCCGTCCCTTCGATGCGCTTTGAACCAATCCCAACGGCAAAGTTTTCGGATGGTAAGTTACTACTGATGGGGTCCTTCCCACGGCCCCCGCGACACTTTTGCAATAAATCATAAATACCGGCGCGTAACTGTTGATTACCGATCGATTTACCTGTTAATTGTACATTCAGGCGTCGTAAATTGTCTTCCGCAATACTTAAATCTCTTTCATTGTCGACGAGTTTGAGTGTGTATTCCTCCAGCGGGGGTGGGTTGGGACTGTTTTCAAAATATTTGCTACATTCTTGACACAAGAATACCCAATCATCTCCGCCGATCACATTTTGCACTTCATTTTCCGTATACCGACCATTGCATCGTCTCTTGTCATAACCCGGGCACAGATAAAAACTACTCCCCCGGGCCCGGGCTTCTTGTTCTTCCAATTCCCGACGCAGCAAATGCACGCGCAATCGTATCGAATGTACGGCGCGATTGTAATCGATGTAATAAAACTTGGTTGCCTGCGATCCACCCTGTGCCAAGTCATCTACCATTTCGTACGATACCAAATGTTCCTCGGTCAAGAATTGCAGGGTAGCACGTAAACGTTTGGCCGGTAATTGCAGGCGCTTGGCCATGTCATCGTCACGTAAAAATTTATCACGTATCAATACATCAATCAAACAAACTGCTTCATCTTCGTAGAATGCACGGGCAACAGTAGCGATCAAAGATTCGGCATAAACTGTCAGATCGGCCATTTGGTGGTAGTGTTCGTTTACCTGCTTGCTTGTTTCCCCGCTGTCAATGAGAGAGGCGAGTGGGGAAACCAAAAACCCAAAAACCGAGGCGAATCATGATGACTGTGAGCACTTGCGGAGGACGTTTTACTCTCTTCAATTTTTCTCGTATGTTACTCTTACTGTTACTAGCTGGAAATGTACGGTAAAAAGGTACAAAAAATAGAGCGAGAGACCACCAGTGTCGCACTATACGGGACCGAACGAGTCGTCTTTAGTAATACCCTCATGATGTCACTTCCCGGTCAATCGAGCCTTCATACGAGTCTACTGTATCTCGTCGATTGCTAACTGTAAGTTTCACGATCCTCCTATTCGTTTCTAATGTCAGTTCAAACTGATTTCGTTGTTTTCATAATATTTTCTCACTAAATAAAAGTTGCCAGCTAGTTTCGTGGACTTCATCTATCCTACCAGAAATGAAATCGTCAAGTTCTTTAAAAAGGTCTGGTGACATCTCTCTATCTCTGATTGCATAAGTTCTAGTAAAAAATATATTATCCATTCATGTTTTTCCTTACATGCAGGCGGGTTTACTGAAGCCATTTTCTATAGCGGTACCTTGTCCGTCT
>Ga0051981_10000731_pt1 | contig 16240 bp, 12 predicted proteins | sample CryGey13umfilter_3_FD_59644 | JGI IMG/M metagenome (GOLD analysis project Ga0051981, IMG submission 59644) | Groundwater microbial communities from aquifer in Utah, USA - Crystal Geyser 4/10/14 3 um filter | ecosystem: Environmental > Aquatic > Deep subsurface > Groundwater | place: USA: Utah... | reverse complement strand
CTGAACGGCGACCAAGGCAGTAAAGGACTTGATGGGCTTGAGTTCGCCTTCCTTTTCGAGGTAGATGATATCACCAGGGTTGACCTTTTCATCCTTGGCAATACCCTTGATGGAGAGACCAACGGAGTTACCGGGACCAGCCGAGTCAAGGACCTTCTTGTGCTGTTCGATGGAGAAGATCTTCTTACCCTTAAGACCGCAGGGGACCATACCGACGATGTCACCGGGGCGGAGGGTACCTTGTTCGACGGTACCGCAAATAATCTGACCCACACCCTTAATGTTGTAAATATTGGAAATGGGAAGACGAAGGGCGGCATCTGGTTCACGCTTGGGGGGCGTGATGAAGTTGTTCAAGGCCTCGACAAGGGTGAAACCAGTGATCTTGGTCTTGGGGTTGATGTTGGCTTCCCAACCCTTGTACCAGGGGGCCTTGTCGGACTTCTCGACGAGGTTATCACCGTTGAATCCGGAGTAAGGGATGAAAGGGACCTTCTTTGGCTTGAAGCCGATGAGCTGAAGCATCTTGACGAATTCGGCCTTGATTTCCTCGAAACGATCCTGGGACCAGTTGCAGGCGTCCATTTTGTTGATACCAACGATGATCTGCTCAACACCAAGAAGGTAGAGAAGACGGGCATGCTGACGAGTCTGTCCTTCTTCAACTCCCAATTTGGGGTCGGCCTTGGCAATGGCAGCTTCGAAACCACCTTTCTCGGCGGGGACGAGCAAAAGACCAACATCAGCCGTGGCGGATCCGGTGATCATGTTCTTGATGTAATCCTTGTGTCCGGGGGCATCGACGATAGTGTAGTGGTACTTTTCAGTGAAGAATTCCTTGGTGTTGCACTGGATGGTGACACCACGTTCACGTTCTTCCTTGCACGTATCAAGGTAGTACGCAAATCCGAAGGAGGACTTTCCCTTCTCCTCCGCAACCTGCTGCAACTTGGCCATCTCACGCTCAGAGATACCGCCCTGCTTGAAGATCAAGTGACCGCATGTCGTCGACTTTCCGGCATCGACGTGACCGCACACAACAAGAGACAAATGTTCCTTTTCACCCATGGTTACTTGTTTGAGATTAACTGAATTGATATCTTTTTCAACGACCTCAAATGGAATGCGAGGTGTAGGGGGGCGAAACTTACCGTTTTTTCACGGTGCAGAGTCCACGTTCGAGGCTCCGACGAAAAACTTGTGGGTAATTATACTTCCACGTGTAAGCCAGTTATCATACGTGTAACTCCAGCCATAGGTTCTGTACGCCTGTCCTTGCAAATATTATCTCTCTTTCGCTACGTAGTATGACCTCGCGATGGCAGTCATCGAAAAAGTCCCGCGGACATATTCAACTCCTCCACGGGACCAAACTTTGCCACTTCTTCCACCGCACCTTGTTGCAAACGCAGGACAATAAGTACGACTAGATCTCTCTTAGCAACAAGTTGCGAATTATCACCATATTGATAGCAAGGTAGAATGTTGGAAACATACCATACAGGAGAGGTTTGGACCATGTACACACGTCTCTTTAGTCCCGGGTTGGAATACCATGGAGATCCGACGGATACCTATCCCGCGACTACAATACCATCGAAGCTCGAAGCGGTGGCTCTAATAGAAACGTGCAACGGATACCTATTCCACGACTAAACTACCATCGAAGCTCGAAGCGGTGGCTCTATTCTAATAGAAATGTAGCGATTCCCATTCTGCATTCTGCGCGTTTATTCGCGTCGCGGAAGGTAAGCCTTCCGTGCCTAACGTAATATCGGATGACATCATTTTTAGTAGTTGAATTCCGTACCCTTCGTCTATACCAGCAGAGAGGGTCTAATGACGAAGGAGTAGTATTCTCGTCAGTTACAGTTAGTATGGGTTTTCTACTTCTTCGCAGGCCAAGAAGCCAATTGTGAGTTAGTTAGGGTGCGATGATTCCTATTAATACACTTTTCATAGCCCGAGCATCACCCAACGCTTCACATCAGTTTTCGCGTGTCTGGTTTGATGTGAGACGGTCGTTTTCAAAGTGTGTCACGTTTCGCTCACCAAAAATTGTCGATTGTCGACGAAGGCCACCCGACACAATGATCACGTCCATGATTTCCTCTCCAAAACAATGCCCAAACCATCGCCTACCTTACAGTTACCTAGATTACGTTGTTGTGATATTGTAATCAACGGGCGAACAAATGAAGCAGATGTAGAGATTGCCTGTCGACCTTGAGACCCAAGAAAAAAAAAAAAGTGCCTCATTGTGATGGTCCAAATCCGATCCCACATTATGAGCATCTCAAAACTTTTATGCTTCGTCGAGGTTTGCGAACACGGACTGCGATAAAACTAACTCCTCATTCTCTTCCTGTCTGTCTCTATGACGAGATTGGCTGTAGCAAGCTAACAAGATTGGATTGATTCGGACGCATCATATCATTGACAGAAATTGGAAAGCCACCGTAACGCGAACGACGGTTGAGAAGTCGCCATCTAAAACGAGACAATGTCAAACGGCCACCACGACAATGCTCATAAAATCAGACTTCAATCTCTTTACTCACTGAATCATTATGAAGTTCGCTAGTTTACTTTTTACTTTCAGCAGCTTCGCTGCCGCCAGTGTACCCTGTGGCCGTCAAGTTCTTGATTTTGACAGTCATGGGGAATGGCGTGGTCGATACCTCCCTCACGACATTTACAGCAATTTGGGTATCGATTCCATCGCCTGTAGATCAGAAGAGGTTGGACTCGGTAAATGCCGTATCTTTGATACGAATGTTCCTGTGGGAGAATGGAAACAAGACCATGGAGGCCCTTGTGATTGTGGACCCAAATGGAAAGGCTTTCCGAAAACATGCGACAACATCGCCCCGAATAGATGTGGCGATCCCGACTTGAATCCCTCGGGTCAAAACCTTGACAATATTCTCATCATTGACGAGTGCCAGGATACATCTGATCCACCGGATGATACGGACCATGGTGGATGCTTTGTATTCAAGTTTGGGCAGAAAACTACAATTCATACAATTGCGTTCATTGATACGGAAGAAAAGACTCGGCCGGATATTAAAGTATGTCATAAAATATATTTTTTGTCTCTCTGAAAACTCTTGCTAACGCTGTCTTCCTTCGACGCAGTTTATCCGATGGAACTGGGAGGAAAAGGTCTATGGGCCTTACACAGCAAATAATGGATACGCTGAGAAATCCTTCCTCGAGGACAATGTCGTCCGAGAGCTTCAAATCTGCTTGCATGGTTCCGGAGCCATCGGATGGATTGAGTTCACTGCGAGCGAGTGTCCAACTACCACAACCATGGCTCCACCATCAACCACCACTGTTGTTCAAACGACTTCCACGCGGGAATCTACTACGCCAGAAGCAACCGCCCCAGCAACAACAATGGGTGTTGAAAATACTGCGACTCGGGGAGCAACTACAACGACGGAGGCGACAACACCTACCACAACGACTCCGAATGTTACACCCAATACAGGCGCCAATGGAGATCCACACATTCATCGCTGGAATAATGACCGGTACACCTTCCAAGGCGAGTGCGATCTTGTGCTGGTTCATAGCGAGAGCTTTCATGACGAGGGATTGGACTTACAATTAAGGACAACTATCAGAGGTGACTACTCGTATATTGAAGCGGTGGCTCTTCGACTTGGTCGGCATGTTTTGGAATTCCGCAAGGAGAGTGTCTTCTTAGATGGAGTTGAGTTCAAAAACCAAGATCTCCCACTCACTTTTGGGAACAGATACACCTACGACTTGATGTACGCGGTAGAACCGAATAGACAAGGAACAAGAGAGAAGAAATTCTATTTACTTCAGCTTGGAGATAATTCGTCAATGGAGCTCAAGTTCTATCGTCACTTTGGTTCCATTTCGATGTCAGGTCATCCCGTCGATTTCGGAGATGCTATTGGGCTAAGCGGCACCTTCCCCAATGGAGACATGTTGGGTCGTGATGGGCGCGCTATGAAAAAGACCAACGACTATGGCTTTGAATGGCAAGTGGATCCGGAGTACGACCCCATCCTCTTCCGCAACGCGCGTGACCCCCAATTGCCTTTTGACAGATGTCGAATGCCGACCGCCACGGCAACTAGCCGCCGCGGACTTCGCGGAGCCTCGAAACTTCTTTACAAGAAAGCCAAGCAAGCATGCCATGCTCAGATAGGCGCGGATCTGGAAGCCTGTATCGATGACGTGCTGGCTGTCGGGGACTTGGGTCTCGGAGAGGAGTGGACAGTCCCTGTGCTTGATTAACGTTTCACAATTTCATCATATCTCATTCATATACTAACCCGACGTTCATTTTTATTAAATTTCTCATTAACAAAAAATATACTCTATTTGCACCAACTGATAGGGATGCCTTGTTCTGAAAGTCTTAGCTTTGATGGTGTCTGGAGAGAGGACAAGACGTACAACTTCGTCTTCGTAATTATGGTACGGTACCAGGCAAGTTCCACGCCTCATGGTTTTGCAGCATAAAGAGCCATCTATGGTACGATGTGGAAGGCTACCAGTAGGTCGAAGTAGAGCAAGCATCTAGAAGAATGCTGCTCGCTCCCAGCAACAACATCATGCAAATAGAATAAACAGAGAATGCTCTCAAATTTCTAAGCTAGATCTCTAACGGTGTATTGTGATTCTTATGAAGTTTACGGAGACATCAAGGGACCTTCCTGAAGAATGCCCTTGTCCCGACCCTCCTTTTCCCGTAAAAACTTTTCCAAAGTGTCACATTTGCCACGATAGGCACCATCAACGGTGCGGAAGAGATTTTTGATTGTGTCGTACAAGATTGGGTTAGTCAGCCAAGCAGGTAAGCCAACTTCCAGCTGTAATACATATTCAACGTCAAAGGTAGTACTTGACGTAGGCGTTAACGCGATTGAAAAGAGATGTGATTTGGCTCGCGTGGTTCGTTCACCCTCGGGAAAGAGATTATTGTGACATTCCTCCATTTCGGTACCCCAGATAATGGTTGATCCACAAGGAAAGCTCTGGATACCACAGAGAGTCAATTGTTCGCGAGGACTAATGCCAAGGGCGGCTTTAGTTCGGCAATACCCAATACCAGCTCTGACACAGTCGCCGTACTTCCCAAATCCCATTGCCATATTGGCAGAATCCAAATCACGGAGAGGATGGATCTCAGAGACTTCATCGATTTGGGGATCCCATCTCTTCCGGTGCTCCAGATCCATGGTAAAAGTGGCAAAGAATTCTCCATCGCAAAGCCCTTCCATCGAGGAACGGAAACGGACAATAGGAGCAGGATGACCCTGAAAGTTGTCGATCTTGTCAATCTGATGTACCAACCTTCGTCGCTTGGATTCTACGTTTTTCCACTTCAGATTTGAAGGCCCTGCAAGATAGGCGGGAAGAAACGAAGATTAAAATCGAGCGATGTGAGGAGAAGCTCTGATGGTTCCTCATTGGATACTATTGCGTGATCTTTTCACTTCTGTCGCCTGTCCTTCTCCTGCATTGTCGAACTTTTCCGTTGCACAGTGGGACTTTTCCCTTCTTCTTCTTCTTCGTTGATCTGGTTCGTACGAGTTAGACACTTACACGTATCGTCGATAAAACTAAAGCCTGTCCTCCCAGGCTCAGCACCATGAATAATTTGACGTGCCAAAGGAGACACCTGTTGGATCCTATTAAAGAGCTCATCGAAGTCAGGAAGTTCCACATCAACACCGTCATAACGAGATGGCGCCGTCGTCTTGAGAGCGGGGGATTCCTGAAAGAGAGCTGACGAAAAGGCGTCGACTGAAGTTGCGGTAATAAGGATTATCACAGTGCGTAACATCGTCAATTCTTCTGTCCTGATGGATAAGAGATTTGTTCTTTCGTATTTGTTCTGCCTCTTGGGATGTGCCAAAAAGTGACAAAGGAAGGACACTTCCAAGTTGTGCCGACGCATATGATTCGTCTGGAAGAGATTGTTGTTGGCTATCTGTCGAGATGTTTTGTGGTATCACTCCCGTTCAACTTCCGGGTACTTGGGTCGCGTTTCTTCCTAATCGGGACTCTTCCGCATTCCAGTCACACATACTGTCAGTCTGGTTCTGTCTTGGTCGCATTTATGTCTGTCCTGGTCCGTCGCTGTCTGCTGTCGTTTTTCCTCCACTAAAAACTTTGACCAGTTTCCGTTTCTTCATTCACAATCTTTTGTTGTTGTGAGATTTTCTTTTGTTGCCCACTCGACTCCAGAATAATCTTTAGCGGCATTTCGATCATGGAGAATCATCGTATCAAGTCGCTTTCTTTGGATCCGCGATCTCGCAATCGCTTTCGTTATGCCACACAAAAGCAGCGAGAGCAACGTGCAACAGCTGACGTCTATCGCGGCTACAAACGGCGCATCGGGGTCGCTTCGTCGGCAAACCGGGAAGAAGCAGTACATCATACCAAAGAGCCGCCCGTGAAAAAGAATCGTACCGAAGAAGATGCGTCGCCGAGTGTGTCGGCGATTACCGATCTGCAGTCAGCTTCTCTTGCCGAAGAATTGGATTTGGCATTTGATAGAAATCCGTCGGAGGTGTTCAGCAAGTTCTACCGTCAAATTTGGTACCACGTGCGATCGTTGCCTGAGATTTTACATCATCGCGAAATAATTGTGCAGCTCATGTTGGATTATCTTTTAACGGCCGAAGAAGGCGCCAGTGATGAAGAAGGTATCGTGAGATATCAACCAAATCAAGCAACGACCGATATTTTACATCTCTTGGCAGTTTTGGCACGCGATTTGCGTCACGAGATTCATCCGTTTCTGCATACCAAGATTCTTCCCCGTCTTGTTAATGATTTACTCAATCCACCCATTGCGAAGAAACAGCACGTCCCTCTTGACGTGAGTATCATAGAAGCTTGCATCAGAACCATGTCGTATTGCTTTCGTTATGATTCAGAAACTCTTGTATCCGAAACGTCGAAAGAGGGGGACCAGCCTTGTTTAGAACCGATGAGACAATATTATGGTAAGACTTTGGCACATAGACGCGAGGTTGTGCGGCGCCTGTCGGCACAGGCCTTAGCTCCCCTCATTCGACGTTTACCCAGCGAAAGTGCTCGGAAACGACACTTGAAGCGTATATTTCGTGCCATGAGTTCCGTCGCCTCGGACAGTATAGCTACTCAACGAGCTCAGCAAAATGCCGCTGATGGAATCTCTCTATTGTGTCTTGAACTTGTTCAAGGAGTTTCGGGACAAATGCATTCGAAAGGGCAAGGTCTCATGAAGACCATTCTCGAATGCTCTTGCGCACATCACGAAAAAGAACCTGCGAATAAGCTTCTCATGGACATTGGCAAAAAGTTTTTGGAAGGTCTATGCGCCAATCTAAAAGCAGCTGTCGCATGTACTGTGTACGAGCATTTGATGAAGCTGCTCACAAAGTACACTCAGGAAAAGAAAGACTCGGTTTCCATAATGACCCTATTGGAACTTTCGAAACAGATTGTCGTATTCGAGGACGGTGCTTTGGTTCGCACAAGCGACAGCATAAAGAATACTCTTGTAACTCTGAAGGCGTTCTTTGAGCCTTCTTTTCTGATTGATCTGTTTCCTGATGCACGCGCCGCGTCCTTTGGTTTACTTTGCTTGATATGGCGCGTTCACCCAAAGGATAAAAATGTTGCAGAATCAGTAGTCGGAATCATCGAAAGTGCCATTCCCGTATTGCTCCGAGATGAAGGTGGCCATCGCTTCTTGTTGGGGCTGCTTTCAAAAAAGATTCTACCAGTCTTGCCTCTCAGTTTGTCAATGCGGAAGCTGGGGTCGATTCTTTTGAGGTCTGCAGCCCAGCAGAAGAATCGTGACTTTATTGTTTCATTGATTTTGGCGTTGTCTTCTGTCCAAGAAGTGGATCAGGAGTCATATGTTGAAACTGATACGGTTATGTTTCTCGAAAATGCGTTGCGGTGCGATGTGTCTCTAGAGACTTGTGAATCTTTAATGGAACAGTGTATTGTGGATGTACACGAACGCCAATTTTACGGAAACGTTGAACTAGTATCAAGTACTATCCAAAGTGTGGTGTTTGTCGGGATGCTTTGTTGTAGAAAGACGGTAACCAAAAGAGAAATGATGAATATGTTCAAGCAAGTGACCTTGTGGATACATTCGTCCATCGAAAAGATTGTCCTGACTGGTGAATATAAATCAAAGGGCAATGTGGGTCTCCCGTTTGCAATCTGTTTCTCATTGGCTGTGGATGGGCTCACTCAATATTGTGCTGCCATCAGAGATCTCGTCGGCGAGGCTGATGTGGTCGTCAAAGAATCTCTCGTTCGGGTAAAGGATTCCGTTGCAAGTCACTTGGAAAACTATCCTTTTTCGCTTTGGACCGTGAAGAGCTGTGCTGCCTTTGCTCGACTGTTAAAAGATATCACGGGGAAAGTTTTGATCGATGACTCAAACAAGGCATTTGATCTGTTGGTGCCGAACCTGTCAAGGCCTAGCCATTTCCTCAGATTGCACTGCCTTGAAATTCTTTCAACTTACCCCGACAAACCATATATCTCAGATCACGCCGACTTGGATCTAGCTGATGATCTCGACGAGGAGCCTTCGACAATACCGCAGAATGAGGAGGGGAAGAAGAGTGGTTTCTCTGGGGTATGCCAGATATTGCATACACTCATTAGTATCGAGAAAACCACTGCTGATTTGAGAAACGAAAGGAAGCTCACATCATCTTTAGCCACAATCGAAGTCCAAGGTAGAAGCGGAAAGCTACCCGTCCCGTACGTAGAAGCTGCAGTGTCCCATATGATTGGCCTTCTATACGTACGCTTTTCTCCCATGTGGCCGTCCGTGCAATCGGCGATAGTGAGCCTCGTTCAAGGTTGCGACCAGTACACTTGGCCGTACTTGCAAAAAAAGATTGAAGAGATGATGTTCTGTCCCCCATTCTCTTCACAATCCTCGCCAGAGGAGCTTGATTTTTACGACGGTGCCCATATACTGAAAGCATACACTATGTGGGACCAGACCAGCGGTTTGGAGGTTTCAATGTTTAGGACGTCTATTACGGTTTCAGAGGATAACGGTAGGGTTTCGAGGCACTTAGTACGCAGTGTAGACGATGTTGTCCTTTCTCTCTGGGGCACACTGGAGAAGAAAGCCAATCTAATTGTTCAACATTCTCGTGACGTTGTTAACGTGATAATGCGATTTTTGGTCTTGTACTTCTACAGGGAAGATGATCCTGATGCTATCGAATTGAAACTAAGATTACATGTACAATCGAATGGGATATCGTAAGTCGTATCATCGGCGCCTCTCAGTGTGACTGCTCAATCTCACACGTGTTTTCACTGTCGACAGCCAACATAACGAGAGCCTGGGTCGAAAAGCAGTTGAAAACAGAATGTTAGCGATATTGAAAGTTTTCACAAAAGTAAATGGACCACAGCAAATGCACAAACACACCGTTTTGTTCCCTGTTTTTGTTTCCCTGTTGAGTTACACAGACAGCTTGGCGCAAGCTGCCCTTTCTTCGATGCTTAAATTCAAGCCACACTACTTACTACCGTACGCTGACGTTATGAAGAAACTGTTCGTGAAGGGGAAAATGAGAGAGGCTCTCTTGGAACTAAAAGAGCTCAAGAAGGACGGGACTATCCCTTGTGATCACAGGAAAAAGCTTGTTCCTCTTATTACCCGAATCCTGCTCGGCAGGGTATCATCTAAGAATACATCCCGTTCGGCAAAGGATTCACCATCAGCCCGGAGAACCGCCGCTCTTTCGTTTTTGTCGGGGTTTTGCGAAGGTCAAGAAGAAATATACCCGGCGATTTATCTTGCGATCAGACAGTTTGCGCCTCTCGATGCGCTAAAAGAAAATGAGCACCAGACGCTGGAAGACAGGCAACTCCTCTTATTACGAATGCGGGAGGTTGGAAAGCAAGAATGCAGCCGATTGCCGACTTCTGTACACGAAGGTTTTCTGAATATCTTGGAGGCCATCATTAGTCAACTCGGGTTGCATGTCATTCAATTTGTACCTATCTTCATTTCTATTGTGCTAGGCCTTCTTCAGATGTACCCAATCAGTACATCAAAGCAGCAACAGGGCTTTCCCCCGGACGACGGTGAAGATGATCCTCAAAATTCGAGATCAAGCCGAATCCGCGCTCTGTGTTTTCGGCGATTGTCCGAGATCTTCGATCGGTTTGCCAGCACACACGACTTTACCGATGATATTGAGCGATTGTGGGAATGCGTAGGGCCTTCTCTTGAAGGCCTACCTGAGTCGGCGGCGTCTTCTGACAAGAGCCCAGCCCTTATGATCTTCCTCCGGACTCTTTCGGGACACGCCAAATTGATACCTTTTTTGCAGTTGAAGCACCAAACTACCCAAGCCATGGTTGAGAGTCTTGGAAAAGCCAATAGTGCCAGTGCAGTGGACACGATTCTTTCCTTTATTGAGAACTTGCTGGGTCTAGACGAAATCGGTACTGAAATAAATCATATTGGTCCTGAGATTGTGCGCGGCCATATTGCATCTCTTCTCGACAGTTTCAAATGCAGAATGTCACGTTCAGGACATTCAATTACCTTGAAAAGGGAAATTCGTGTGCTGTGTGGTGTGAGCGAGCTAATTGCGAAAAATAATGACATAACGAATTTCGATACTGCCACAGTGAACGCACTCGCCGAATTGCTCCTGCCTTATCTGAGTCGGGAATCAAGATTATCTGACCAACACAAGTCACATATTGTTTCGGTGCTCCAAACTTTGATTCCAGGCCTAACGAAGGATGTGGCCAAAGTCTTTTATTTGTCTCTGTCTCAAACTCTTGGGCCCTCTAAGAATGGTGAAATATCGCTAGCAACACGATACGCCATCGCGGAGACATTGTATCGAGTCGCGGCTAGTCATTTCGACTCGGCAAAGCCTGCGGCTAACGTCCTTCTTGGTCTATGCGCTCTGAACAGCAAGCGGGTTGGTGAACTTGACTATGATTCCTCGATTACTATGTTACAGAGGCTTTCGATAGAACAAGATGAATTGTCGTGGAGTGGATTGTCTATTGAAACAACAGAATGGCTTGCTCCTCTTATCCAGATATGCTTTCAGTTTCTTCACGACGATGATGGTGTACTGTCAAGAACTGCCTTGAAAGCTTTGCGAGTTTTGGTTGTTTTCGCTTCCTCTCGCTGCGACTCAGACAAGGATATCTGCGCCGAAAAGAACTCGTGGACTCGACTACTAGAAGGACTAATTCTTCCGATGACCCGCTCAGGACTACATATGACAGGTGACAGTATTCGGCGGATGTATGTTCAGCTACTGTCCACAATCGTGAGCGAATGCAAGGGCTCAGACTCACTCCACCTGCACGGCGATTTGGCTGTCCTGTTACGGGGTGACAATATTGACCTTGACTTTTTCCAAGGAATCTCTCACGTTCAAATACACCGTCGGGCCAAGGCTCTCACAAGACTCCGTCGTGAATTAGACGGGGAAGACAAAAAGAGCTGTCGATTCTCCCTCCAATCACTGTCCAACATTCTCTTGCCGCTTGTAATGCATCCGATCTATGAGACAAAAAGTAAAGACGAAGACTCATTTGCACTTGAGGCCGTATCGACGATTGGTTCGATTGCTCGTCTTCTCTCATGGAGTAAGTATAACAATTTGATCGGGACATTATTGAATCAATTTTCACGTCATCCAGATCAGGAGAAGTACCTTGTGGGTACGATCTGCAGTGTGCTTGACAATATGGATTTCGACCTCGTGTCAGGAGATACGGATACGGAATCAGCGGTCATGCGGACATTAGAGCGGCGAATCATACCAAAAACTGAGGCTTTATTGACTAAAGAAGTAAAGAAATCTGGCAAAAAAGAAAAGACAATCCGGCCATCTATCGTATTGGCATTGCTGAAGCTGGCCAAACGATTGCCAAGCGATTTTTTCCACTTAAAGCTCCATCGGCTGCTCGCTGTGATCTGCGACGCTCTCAAAAACCGCGACTCCAGCATTCGCGAGGTAAGCAAGATCCTCCAAACGTACATCTTTTGTTTTTGATTTCAAGTATACTGACAAGTGCTCTTCTTACAGATTGCAAGAAAAACGCTTGGGAAGATGGCAGTATCCGTTGAGATGGTTTACCTCGCTGATATCGTACGAGAGCTCGCTATTTCATTGAAAGAAGGATACCAGCTTCACGTACGATCAGCCTCAATTCATACCATCCTTCTGGAGCTTGTGGATCAACTTAAAGATGGAGCAGAGTTGTCCTACAGCTATGCTGACCGGGTAGCTTTCGACTCGTCGGTACCAGCACTACTCGATTTATTGCAGGAAGACATGTTTGGTGCCGCGCAAGAGCGTAAAGATGCTGAAGGCGAGAGCCAAATACGCTTCGTTAAAGAGGCCGGAGGTTCCAAATCGATGCATTCGCTTGAATTAATTGCTTTGATGATTTCTTTCGATCCAGTGACCAATACGAAGGGGAAGCGAGCAACAATCGATGTTTTGGTCGCCCCGTTTCTGGAACGCCTGAAGTCACCAGGTCAAAATTCCAAAGGTATACGCCGGGTGAAGGAATGTTTAGACCGTATTGTCCAAGGCTTGTTGAAAAACACTACATTAACGGCTGAAAAGGCATTCGGTCTCTCGTATGCCACGATTCTTTACTACATTCAGCAAGACCCGAAGCAAGGAAAGTCAGCTTCCGAAGACGACGAAGACAGATTAGAAGAGAATGCTGTAGCAACGTTGAATGTATCTTCATCTGCTCAAAAGACGTCACTATTTAGTAAGGGTAGAAACGACAAAGTCAACGGATCACTGTCTGAGTGGCTTCCGTCAGTTCAGCATATGCCAAAAACTGATCGAGAAGCCGTCGAATCCCGGAGGATTGAAAGTCGTAACTTGCGAAAGGTGCAAGACGGCAGCAGCGCCCCGATTCTAACGGGGAGCGGGCGGAGAGCCGTTGTTTCAGGGAAAGACAATGTGTGGAACAATCCAGCGAGCTCTGCTGCGGTTACGTTTGGGCTCCAAACTCTTCAGATAGCGCTAAAAAAAGATGCTCGACGGACCGAACTACTTGATCCTTTTGTGCCGCTCCTTTCAGACTGCATCTGCATGTCAGGTGACACTGAAATTCTTCGACTATCTATGAAGGCTCTCGGCGGCATGTTAAATACAGAGCTGCCTTCTATCAAGAACTGTTCTGCCAGGTTGTCTGAGAAGACTGTTGATCTGTTGGCAACGTCTAGCGGAAATGAAGAGTTACAGCATTCTTGTTTCAAACTCTTAATGTATCTATTAAAAGCTGGGAAAACCGGAGAATCGTCCGGCTCCAATGACCCGCCTTTACTGAATGACCATGCCAGGATGGACGTATTGCTTTCGTTTGTAAGACAGTCAATACTCGAATCTGAGCAGCACAGTCAGGCCACCTCTCTCCTGAAAGTGATTGTTTCATTGAAATATTCTTCTCCAGATCTATACGACCTGATGGAATGCCTGCTTGAGCAATCAGTGCGAAGTCCGAAAGAGTCACTTCGGCTTCAATGTTCTGTTGTTTATCTCTCCTTTCTTTTGAATTACCCGATGACAGAGGATCGACTGGAACAGGAATTGAAGCAAGTAATTCTGAACGTCGGCTATGAGTACTCTGATGGACGACTCTCAGCTGTGAAACTTGTCAATCTGATCGTGTCGAAACTTCCAGTTGAATTGGTGGAAAATAAAAGCCAGCTCTTCTTCTTACCTCTGACTATGCAACTTGCCAATGATTCGTCAGATGAATGCCGACTGGCAGTCGCGGTATGCATCAAGTCCCTACTTGGACGGATCTCGTTTGAAACCTGCTTTTCTCTCTTTGAATACACTTCTCGATGGACCGAAAGTTCTGAGCGATTGCTGAAACGAACTGCGCTGCAACTTTATTGCCTCTTTCTAGAAGCATCGCCAAGCTTTTGTCGTCGCCAGGAAGTGGCTCATCGACTCCTGTCCAACGTAGAGGAAGTTCTTGACCAGGTTGACGACAATGACTGGGAAACGGCTTATTTTGCGATGTCTTCCTTGGAGAAATTATCTACCGAGTGCCTTGTGGATCCTTTCGATGGAACTCGAATCGTTTTCTCCACCGCTGTCCTTGACGGAGTGGTACATGACCATGCGTGGGTCCAGCTTGTGTCGAACCGATTACTATGGAAACACCTTAAAACTCTCGACCCGACTTCATTTCACGACATGAATCAAAGTTCGACATTTTTGTCTGAAAAAGGCGTATTGTTTAAGTTGGGGCGAAATCTCTGCAGCGTTTTGTCGATGCTTAGCGAAGAGTCCAGCTCTAGCAGCAACGAAAGCGAGCTGACGACGACTGTGATCAAATCGCTTACATGGACTATCAGGGCAATGCAGAAGTACCCTTCTTTGTGTTTTTCTGGTGACAGTATACAAGAAGACAAATCTCCGACACGATGGGTTTTGAAGCGATTGTCGGGCATTGCGAAACCCAAGGTACGAAATCGACGTCAAGCCGTATTCAAATGCTTTGCGTCATTTGTTGCATCGGGTCCACAAGACGTACTCAAGGACAACCTCGACTGCATCCTGGAGCCCCTTCATCGAGTTGAGCTTGAATCGAGCAACGACACACCGTCGAATCAGTGGCAACACGACCGCGAACCTGCCGCCTTGTCAGCAGAAGCCGAGTTGGCTCAAGAAGTCTTGCGCATTTTGGAGTCCACGTACGATGATGCCTTCTTAGAAGCGTACGGTGCTGTTCGGAAGAAAGCGAAAACCAACAAGGAAGAACGTAAACGTTATGAAAAGGCTGAAGCTGCTCGTGATCCGAGGTTAGCAGCCGAGCAAAAGATCCAAAAGCAAATGCAAGAAAAGAAACGACGTAAGCGACGCGTAGACGAGCGTCGAAAGGATCGCGGTGTAGGTTCAGCGAAAAGAAGACACGTAAACCAAGACGATTAAGAGAGCTAATTAACAATTGGTCGTTTTACAAATTTATACATTATTTGTGTATGACAAAGATCTGTTAACGAGTGTCGAAAAGATCGAAAAGTGTAAACCCTAGTCGCTCTTCTATGGACCCCGAGTCGATCAAGTAAGATACACTTATCTTGTTTCAATGTTTCCAGCCTTTTTCGTGTCCGTCTTTCATTTGAGGTTCCAAAAAGCCTCGAAATTCGACCCCTGTTGGGTTTGCCGGATCCGTTGACCAATCGGCCGTCCATCGAGCTCCGTACCCCGACGAGACTCTAAGTTCCAGGGATGGTTTGCCACCCATCCCTCCAAATGTATGAATATTGATCCAAGAGGTTTCCTGTAGTAACTTTATGATGATTTCACGTGCTTCCTTATTTTGTGCCTCGTCCGATCCGCGGACCATTCCAAAGAAATGGTCTTCGGGAAGTTGTTGTTGTTTCGTACATCGATGAGCGTGTTTGGCACGAGCTCGAGCAACGACAGTGAGCGGTATGTGCGATTTATGTCGCACGTTTGCGGCGGTTAACAAGTCAAACCACGATGGTGGTAAGAGTCCATGGGGGTCTGTCCCGATCGTGAGGCGCAACCCGAGCACGGCGAGGACACCCCGGTCCCCGGCTCGTTGGATCCATTGTAAGATCTGTTGATTTGTGTGTTTTATCGGTGGTGGAGGGATGTGTGGTAGCGACAACTCTTCTTCAAGGCCAAATGCACTCGCAGGGAGCAAAGGGCGGCTGTAGGATAATGTACCTGTGTCCAACTTGTGATCCTTCTGTAGAGATTGGTTGCAAAGTAGACACAACCGTAAGGCTAATACCTTGTACAGGGGACGAGATGGCAATCCTTGGAAGATTAAGTTATTTAAATCAAATTCGTCAATGTCCATAGTGGTGACATTGACTTGTTGTCGTGGTTGTTCCTCGGAACTGTGATCCTGTTCGTTCAACAAGCCGCGACGGATGTGTTCCGACAGGCCCAGAATCTTTGTCGATGTCCCAGTAAGGACGCCATGCACCTTTCGTTCCCAATATTCCACATCCTTCACATTGTCATTTAAGCAACAACACGCCAATGGGTTGATATTACTATTATTAGTACTAGTATTATTAAAGAAGCAAAATGCCGAAGTCATGAGCAGTGCCTTTGTTCTCATCGTCTGGAAAAGAATTAAATGATGGTCCGTGTTGTGAGATTATCCCCACGAGAGAGCCTATAAGACTACAGTCAAAGGTGTAACA
>Ga0051981_10000729_pt1 | contig 16252 bp, 15 predicted proteins | sample CryGey13umfilter_3_FD_59644 | JGI IMG/M metagenome (GOLD analysis project Ga0051981, IMG submission 59644) | Groundwater microbial communities from aquifer in Utah, USA - Crystal Geyser 4/10/14 3 um filter | ecosystem: Environmental > Aquatic > Deep subsurface > Groundwater | place: USA: Utah... | reverse complement strand
TTCATTTATTTTGTCGATTGGTTCATTGGGATTCTCCATGTTTGAAAATTCTTGTCGAGGCGCTTGTTCGGGATGGTGTGATCCGTTGGCCGTGTCATCCTCCATGCGTTGGAACTCCATCGTCTCGTTGTCCTGTGCCGTAGTAACTTTATGCTGAATAGATGATTTGAGATCCTCGCTCTATGTTCTAGATACAAAGTCTGTTTTCTCTCTGCGTATGTATTTCCTTCCGGTATGAGTTGTGCAATGCTTGACTGATCTCCTCTTCCGGATCCAATTGATCGTGATACAAAAAAATAATGTCTATGTCGGTTTCATGGTTGGATGTCGGCATTGGAGTTGCGCGTATGCCGGTCCGACATCCAAGTGCGACCAAATACACAGTGACGTTGAAACGTCAAAAGTGGTGTCAAAAACAGAGTGAGATCAAAAGTTCTTTCTCGGTACCCGCATACCCCAACCATATCGTTCTATTTTATCCAAGAACGATCATCTTGACTATCTAATTGGTGTCGTCGCCTACAGCACGGACGAGCAGCATCCTTCACAACAAACATTCACACTTATACAGAAACGAGTGGTTCCAATGACAAGTCGTGTTTTACAATGGGCGCTAAGCTCCTCCGAAAGCCGTAAAGCCGTCCCTTTTGTCGTGGCTGGGGCGCTCACGTCTTGGTGTGTCTTACATTCGGTAACAGATTTGGATGACACAGCCATAAGCACCAACGACGACAGTTATACCAAACTCCTGTCGTTTCAAATTGACGTCAACTTTATCGATAAATTGGCTTCGAAAGCCTACTTACAATTTTCTCACGAGGAAAGCGTGAAAAAGATCCGTCCCGAAGGTGTCCCCGACACCCTTCGTATTATATCGGTTGACCTCCCCGAAGTTCGACAGGGCTTCAAAAAGGGATATTGTCAAGTCGATGCTAGTCAGGTTTATCCAGATAGTATTGCTTCGGCGGAAACACTGGACGTCAAAACAGGAAGGAACAAAATCAATGCCGAAGTGGAACAAAAAGCTTGGGTCAAATCGATGGTGAAATGTATGACCGAGTCCAAGAAGGTCTCGGTGGAAATCATGGAAGCTGATATGGGACGTATGAATCCCAGCAATATTCGGCGTATTCATAAATATGGCACATTAAGTTACGATCCCGGCAAGTATGCAGTAACCTCTCCACGTACGGATCGTCGTATGGATCGTCGTAAAGGCAAATCCGACGATGAAGAAACCAATGTGTTGAATGAGATCCAAGCTCCATGGTATCAAGTTGCGTGGAGAGAAGAAGCCATGCTGCGAATTAGTGGCCAAGTCGGCTTTGGAGAAACCATGAAAGAGGCAGATGGATGGACGAAAAGATTTTCAGGGTATCGATACCGGTCTACCGTGTCCTCGTCGTCGCGTTCCTTACTCGACGTCATCTTTTTCTGGAGATCTCACAGGCAAGATGAAGGCGTCGATGGATCATCGGTCCCTAATGCAGCATCCAATCGACCTCATGTGGTGATTGCAAATGGTCTGGCGTTGCAATCTGTCCCCAATTCCCTCCGTGTCTTGCAAAAATTGTGCGCTGAACACAACGTACCGCTGTTTGTCATTCGCGATCCACGTAGTTGGGGTGGGAATACGCATCCTGATGATTTGGGAATGGTTCTCAAGGACGTTCAGGCCGCCGTCAAGCGTCAAATTGTAACACGTTCCCTTCATCATGCCGCCGGGACAGCCTTTTCGAGAGGGCGTATGTTGGGACGTCTCGAATCGGATGCTGCATGGCAAGCTAAGGAGACTGTGCGAAAATCGAAAGAATTTTCTAATCGAGCGTTGGATGCCTTTCGAAAGCAACAAGAAATAGATTGGAGTAATTTGTCTGAAGAGGAGTTGGAAAGGCGTTTGGCTAACCACGGACTGTTGCGGACCCTTGGTGATCAAGATGGTGAGGCGACCCGCAAGGAACTCGCAGGAGCTCTGTCAAAAATTGCGAATCGCTATGACGGTGACAAAAGTATCACGACGGATGCAGTCAAAGAAGCTCCGACCTCTACAACCGTCTGAGTAAATCTGGTTTGAAATGTAGATTATTAAAAAAAAAAAAAATGGATTTGTGGCCACTTAATGCGGTTGAGAAACTCTGGCTAGCTAGTAGGTTTCCACAATGGAGTTAGGTACAATGGTGTCGGGGATCATAGAATGTGGAAGTTTCGTAATATCGCCTAATATTAATAGAACACATGCACGGGGGGTCGTTTCGCCATGAAGTTGCGTCGCGTGCACCTGTCGTCTCAGATGATGTAATGGACCCCTATCTGTGGAAAGACGAGGCTATGGAAAAACAAGGTCTCGACGCCTGTTCAATTACTACGACAATATACCACGAGGAGGACAATTCAAAAATCGTTGCGTGCCCAAAATAGGAGGCGAATGTTGGATTATGCAAAGGATACAGTGATGATCGAATTGATTAACGGTAATAATAAGTAAATCGCAGTTGCTGTAAATCAATCAAAGCTCAGCCGTTTTTTTGGTAAGATATTTTTCCTATTGGATTAACTTATCGCTTGGATTCGTAGTCCATCAATCTTTGCTGCAGCTCTTTTGCATTACCTTGAATTTCTAAGTCTCTTTCCTTCAACGCTTCTTTCAAAAGCGCAGGTTTCATTTTCTTGATGGTGATTTTATCGATCTTGGGTATGACTTTTTTGGATGATTTTTTACTCTTCACTTCGGCTTGTTCTTGGGCTTCCTCCAAGGCCATGGCAGCCATTTTCTTTCTTTCCTCTTCCAATTGATTAGCTGCCTCTTCCTCGGCTTTTCTTCGAGCTTCGGCTTCTTCGCGTCGTCGTCGTACTTCGGCGAGCCGTGCGATGTTTTTGTTGTGTTCCGCTTGCGTTGTCATTGCCGCCTTGGTGGGCTCTGCTGCCGCCTTTTTATCAGCCTTTGGCTTGCTGGTGTCGGGAGTTGCTTCCTTGGTCTCATCGATGGCTTCCAAATCGCCTTTCCCGTCCTCGCCGCCTTCCTCGCCGTCTTCCTCCTCCGCCGCACGACGTGCCGCTCGTTCTTCTTCCAGCTCCGCCAATCGTCGGTTCCGGATTTCGATCTCTTCCGCGCTCACGGCATCAAGACGCGGACCCCCACCGCGTTTATTGAATTTTCCACGGGCCATGTTTTCGTTCGTGAAACGAGTGTCGTTGTTCTAGTACTACTCGCTTAATTGGAACGAATGATGGTTGTTATTGATGTTGTTTGTTGTTGTTTGTTGTGATTACAAAGTAGAGATGCTGCTGCTGCTGCTGCTGCTGCTGCTGATGATGATGATGATGATGATGATGATGACTCCTAGTTGTGCTCCTACTCAAACTCCCCTTTCGTGTCGTTTGTGATGTGAGTGATGGGTGGCGATCATTGACCCCATCATCCCCGTCTTCGTGATAACACGTTCGAATGAGCAACGCACGTTTGTGGTGGCGCGTGCGGTTTCGTTGCCTCTTATTCGAAAAAACTCCGCGTTTCCATCATGTACGTAAATAGGTAGCGCCTTCATTTCGTCACACGGGACTCCTTTGCAGTACGACCGAAGGCTCTTCTTCCACAACATCATCAACCTTTCTTCTTTTATCATCATCACAGTACTTGCGAGAATGAAAACGACAACACGAACAAAAGCCACAACACCAGGTCTGAAGCGAAGAGTGAAAGATCACGTCCATTTTCGTCAACTCGATAAGCCTGCATTGTTCCCGGTCCGTTTGATTGATTATTAATTTTTTACATTGGACGACGCAAGGCGAGATTGAGACCTAGATGAGCGATTCTTCTTTCATTAGTCCTCATGACTTGATTTCGAGGTTAAGTTTCGGTCTCGTACCACAGGCACCGGAACCGGCACGGAACACAGGGATCGGCGATGGTACGAACGAAATGACGCTTCGTCGACAGATTGTACCTGTCGAGTCACCGACGCTGCAGGCACTATTGAGTACCACTACAAATACCCCTACAACACCAACAACATCGACTGACGCTGCCGTGGAACGAATTTCGGAAGATGTATCGGCACTCATTCTCTCGCATCTTAGCCTAACGGAGATCGCCGCCGCCAGTGAAACCTGTAAAGTTTTGTATCGAGCTTGTCGCAGTAATCAACTCTGGAAGACATTGTTCGAATATCGATGGAATGTAAAAACAGATGAAGAAGCCGATTCGTATTTCGCAGCATATCAACGAGCACACTGGTATCCGCATGATTTGTGGGTCACACATTGGAATGTAGTATACCCAGCGGAGGGACTCAGTCCAGGACGTTGTTGTATTCGACCCATGCAACGAACGTCACGAAAAACCTTTCAGGGTGGTAAAGTGCAATGTCCCACTTGTCGAGATTATCATTCGTACAACACTACGGATAGCAACAGTACGAACAATAACCACGAAACGAAGGATACTGCACCGCAAACGGCCGCTCAAAAAGAAGCTCAACGAACGTTTCGACTGTGTCAAAGACTCATCGCACATGGAATGAAATTACCAGATTTGTGCGCTCATGATCCCGAATCACAATCCGAACAAGCCTTCCGGGCTGCCGCAACCTTTCATCGGGAATTGGATACGTCGCAATACCGGGCGGGGAGTGCTACACATTTTTTGACAGATTTGGTATTCTTTAATTTAACAGACCCCTACACCGCACAAGGATCATGGGAATTGGAACAATTACTCACGGAAGCGATAGAAACTCCACCACCGCCCACAGATGGTGGATTGCACTTGACAAGTCATCATTCGTGGCACATACTCGAATTGCGAAACGCAGACTTGTACCGTCCGATCCTTTACCAATTTGGTGTCCAACGACCTGACTGTTTTGCCGTGTACCCGTCCGAGGGGTTGATTGAGGCAGGATGTTCGATTCACGTGACGGTTGGTGTTACTCCCTTGGGCAGTGCCCTGGCGTTTGCCTTTGAAGGATTGGACATTCTACGGGATGGACTTCCCGGAGAGTGGGCCAGTTTGTACACAGCCGAAGCGCACCTGCCACTATCTCCATTTTTACTTAGATATCGATTCGCTGACATCCCTCCGGCACCTGCTGTGGATGCCCGAAGACGGTACGTCGTTTCGACCGAAGTGGCAGATTCCAAAGAGGCTGTACTCGAACATCATTTCCAACAAGACTTTTCACCGCATCATTTTCGGACCATTTACGTATCGGCTCATGTCAATTCGCATTACAATTTCTGGGACTTTTTCGAGCAAACATGTCAACCATGGATCGTTGAGCGTCGTCAACGGGAGGGGCCCATTTGGATTGCGCCCGTCTTGGCCGAAAAATATACACGTCATTGGCGGACACTCGATCAAAGCGTAGACAAGACTTTGCCTTTCTGTCGCACAACGAAATATACCGAAGGCCCATGCGAGGGCTGTGGTCTCATTTGGGAAGCCCGAGATGAAGAATTGGTTCATGAATATTTTGCTGCATTCGCCATTGTGTTTTGGTACCAAAAGCAAAGAAAGGTTCTGTTGCAAAATGTTTCTTCTTGTATTGAGGTCATTTCGACTATCACGATTAAAAATGAGGAAGCTGTATCCACACTCTTGTACAGCATCTTTTGCATTATACAAGGCTTCAAGGCATCACAGTTGATAAACGACGAACAGAGACAAAAATTTACCGATCAAGAAAGTGTAGTAGACGAGCTGTGTCGACGCATTCGAGTTGGCGGCGAGACTTGGATTCCATGGCGTCGAACGGGTGTTTATCGCCATCTTCGCTGCACAGACTCCGTTTTTGGCGGGCAAGTAATACATCCGCAGGGCAAGGACGAGCCAGCGTACTTGGATGCCTTTCGTCACTTGACGCATTGTCCTGGGGGCTTCTGTCTAGGTAGACAAGTGGATCCAAATCATGTGACTTCCTCTATCCAGCCAAGCTCGCGACGCTTCATTCAAAAGCAGGGAAATCTAGTTTCTGACATCTTTATGGACGACCCCATATCAGCGCTCCAAGCCGGTATTTGTATGCTCCATGATCCTCGATCACTCCTGCTTCATGGTGTGTATGATCGTATTCGTTATCCAGGCTCAGTTGTTCGTCGACCCAGAATGTCTGTGCCGCATTTTCTACCCCACGACGGCGCAGATACTTCAATTGGGCGACTGGCGAGTTATGGTCTGTTGCAATTTGTCCACGATGTGCCACCTCCTGGAGTTGGGCGCTTTGCGATAAGTACATTTCACTTTCACGAACCAAATCTACGACCAGAAATTATAGAAGTGAAATTAACGGAAGAGGAGCACGAACCGGAGAGAAACGAAAGTCTCGAAGCAACAGCTGCGGGCGCCCCGGCTCCTCCTCCGCCGTTGCGACCCAGACCGCTTCCCATGCGGCGGGGTCCCCGGTTTGTACAAATGTTATGGACCCTGGGAGCATCGCTTGGACTGGTCGTGATTGATTCGAGCAACGTTTCGTCCGTGTTTGTCGATCGTACGATCCTTATCGCTACACACTGGATAAGTATTTCTCTAATGATCGCGCCGCTACTCATAACGTTGACAGCGAGGTATGCTCAATGGATCCCTGCCCAACCGGTCGACTACAACCTCGATGGTCTACCCTTCTCTTTGCAAAATGAAATGAGGTTTCTGACTGAAAGTGAGTGTGGGTTGTCGGCCATACTTCTGTTACTTGTTTGGATGGCCCTTGGTCGGTGGTCCGAACGCCACACATATCGGGATTTGTTCCGTGCCATGCTAGAGCATCTGGCGCAAACGAAACCAGAAAAAAGTTTTATCAGACGTAGAGTTGCGGCCACAAAGTTATGGCTGCTACGTCGTTGGGACGGCTTTTGTCCTCTCTTCCTTCAGCGGCGCGTCTTCTCACCTCACTGGAATTTGCGTTCAAAGACAGATCTTATCAAACATTTGGCCTTTTGGCGGAGCCGCAATTTAGCTGAACATAGATCACACACCAGCCCCTTAGCGGGACATCAAGATTGCTTCTTTGGTGACAGTCGTGACTGTGGTATTGATTTCGGCCTCGATTCGTCGGCGCGCAAGATTGCGACTGGTATCATTGTTGTCCTGGCAAGTTTTTGCGCCTCGTCGCCTCACTTTTGGTTGAATCTGACAACTGTCTTTTCTAGTAGTGTTAGTTTGGGCATCAGTATTTCTGTACAATCGCTTGAAAAAGGTCGGCCGCAGATTTCGTTATCGAACACGGGTTCTTTCTTGCGAGAACTAAATCTCTTAACGGTTTGCATTGGTGCTTGTCTGGTTGGACAACTTGTTGGCAGCTCGGGAGGTACAATGTTTCTAGCAGAATTCATTGTGACGTCGATCAGTGTGAGTTTTGAGTAGAATCGCCTATGCTATTCCATTTGATGAATTGCCCATTTCTCACTTCTAGTCGATCCACAGCTGGTTTTGGGCGGTGCAGGCACCGTGAGTGCGTCTGCAATGGAGTCGTGGTTCACTTTTTTCGTTCTGGCTTGGACCTCTTTCTGGGGATATCTTTTTGGAAGAGTTGGTCTAATCGACGGTATTCTTCTGAAACGTCGAGGATATTCGACTGCCCTATTATCTACGGCTGTTGCTTTAATGGGCGTTTTCTGGACTCTCGTCTTGTTGGTGGGTCGCTTTGACTCCCCCGTAAACCTGGTGATTTTCCGTCCATCAATCCAGGAAGCTAGTACGTGGTCTAAACGTTATGCTGCAAAAATGTTGCAGTGAAGACCTGGTACTGTCATACAATTCTTTTCATATGGTTTAACAAATTAAATTTTTACGATTGTGTGGAATTAGGCTTGTATGTGTTTACAGTTATCTTTCACCAATATACGAAGCAACTTGACACAGTAGCCGTCATTTAAAAAAATGCTGATTGACAACAACCCACAAGAAAGCTGAACACATTAAACAATGTCTATATTCGATTGTGTTATGAAATCAGTATCGACCGCGGGAATGGGGTGGTGTCCACCACCTCGTCGTAATTCGAGATCTTGCATGACCTGTCCCGGCGTTTTCCCTCGAGTCTCGGGCAAAACAAAGCTCGCGTACAACACAGTTCCAAGCAAGACCACCGCAAATGGGACAAAGGAAAAGGGTCCGAAATATTTATCCATGTATGGGAAAAGCATTCCGACACAAAAATTGGAAAACCAATTGCAAGACATGCTAATGGATTGGACACGTCCCGAGAATTCTGGTTCGATCATTTCCGATGCTAAAAAGAACGGGATGCATCCCAAACCAAGTTCGAAAAAGCATATATACAGCATGACCCCAACAACCGTCATCATTCCCGGGAGACTTCCCTCGAGTGCAATGGTCAGTAGAATGCAGCAAAGAAACATACCACCTGTTGACAAGGAAAGGAGTGTCTTGCGGCCCAAACGATCCATCAAAAGTACAGCTCCCACCGTTGCTATGGCATTGACCGTAAAGGCAATAATAGTCCCTGTCTGTGGATTGGCAATGACACCTCTAAAAAGCGCCGTAGAATAATAAAAAACTGGTGAAAGAGAAGACAAAGATGAGAAGTGGGGAAGACGTGATTGAGTACCCGCTATTACTAGTCAAACCGCTCCGGATCGTCCCGCCAGATACGCACCTGCATTGATGCCACTCAATTGTTGTGCAACGGGAAAGAGAATCGAGCTGACCAAAGGTATCCGATTTTTGGGATCCCAAAAATAGGATGAAAAGGAACGATATGCCGTAAAGACTCGATGTGATTCAGGCGTATCCACAGAATCATCTTGTACCGGTGAGTTTTGATTTTCTTCGCCTTCACGCTCAACAACAGCCACGGCGTCGATGGAAGTATCTTGTCGACTACGATCGGATACATTTGTGTGGATTTCTTCATGCATAATCATTTCAATCACACCATCGTCATCATGGCCTCTCAATCCTCGCAACTTTCGCAAATTCTCAAACGCTTCTTGACGTCTTTCGACCGAATAACGTAACAGTAGCCAGGAAGGACTTTCCACCAATACAAACGGGGCCATGAGAATGCCCAAAATGGCCATCAGAGGGAGAGGCAAAAATATAAAGCGCCACCTCTTTTCCGAATCAAAGGGCAATTCCCATAGAATGGAAGCCAGAATACCAACTACACATGACAACTGTGTCAAGGTTCCAATACTTCCGCGAATATCCTTGGGACTGATTTCCGATAGATACGTCGGTGTAATCACGGTAGATGCTCCTCCTGCCAACCCCGACCAGAATTCGCGCCAGAATTAAACCCCCCATATTCGGTGTCATCATGTGTAATATTCCTGCTGCCAAATTAATCCAAAATATGGTCACCAATCCGACGCTGCGACCCCATTGATCGGCAAGTGACCCCGAAAAATTCGCCCCCACAAAGCCCCCGACACAAAAACCACTAACAGCAGACGACCATTCCAACGTCGTATGATTTGGGAAAATGACGGCTTCGGGTGCGTTGAGGACACCGGTGTTGAAACCAAACAAAAACATTGGAATCGTAGCAACCGAGACTGCGGTCAAAAAGAACGCTTTGGAATGCGGCATGATAGTTTCGTGATTCTGATCGTCACCTTGGTCTTCTTCGGTTTCCCCTTCATGCACTCCCGTGACGTTATTGTCGTTGTCGTTATTTTTGTGTTCTTCTGTGTTGGAGGAGGAGACTGGGTCTGGGTCTTCTTCGGCGTTTAGTAGAAGTGGCTCCGTTAGATCACTGTTCATGGTCCCAAGATTTCGATATCATGAGACAGGTGTTTTATGGTCTTCCTGTTCATCATGTTCTTCGCACGTCAACATTCGTGATGGTTTGGGGCGTACGGAAGAGGCCTTGCATTCATAAACTAGCTACGTAAGTATAGTAAGTACTACCTGACTCAGCCAAATCACAAAATTATGTTCTACCTAGACACCTAACAAGCACATGTCTTTGTTTGTAAGAATGCTGTTGAAGAAAACAAGGAATGAATAATCATCGTTTGTTCAAAGACTGGTTGCCGAAACCATCACAAGTCTCACGACCTCTGCTTTGTCTTTAGTGGACAAGATTCACGATTCGTCGCAGAAACCAGTCGCCAAATAAACTGAGTGAACGAAACAAAAAAATTCAAGTCGACTAACATAAAACAAGTTTTTCTTGGAATACCTGCATACATGAACTAAAAATGATAGTTTTCCATCACGATGTTGGAAGAGGATTGCAACATCGTGAGACCAGAACGGCTTGGGAACTCCAGCACCCGACTTGCGAGAAACTTTGGGTCCACACTGCCTTCGTCCTTGCTGTCGAGTCTGAATCGGCCATTGGTACCCTCGTATACGCCTTGACCCTCCAACGAGTGGGAACAAGCTGGCACATGTGCGCAGTCCGACGCATGGAAGTTAGTATGAAAACTTTGAGGTCAATACGGATGATTCTTTGGTCGCGTTTCACTGAAAGATCATTGTTCTGGGGATTTGCTTTCTGGTTGCAAACTAAGAGGAAATTCGACTGCTGCGACTGCTGCTGTTGCTGTTGCTGCTGCCGGTGAATTGGAAATAGTGTTGTTGAATATCTCTCTTTCTTCGTCGTCCTCTGTTTTGGCTGCTGCACTTTCTAATTCCTTTTTCTTGGCATAACCAAGTGGATCATACTTTTTCATCCATTCAGAATCAATCAAAAGATCCCGAAACCACACCGGAACAGTTTGGTTTAAATATGCTTGGCATGCATACAATCGAGAGTCGATGTAGTACATCAAGTCCGGCTTACAATAATGAAAAGAAACAGACTCTTTTGAGATGGCGAGCTGTCCTCCTTGGACTCCCCCCGTTCCCTCGTGATAGTTGTACCACCAGGAATCACGTCCGAATAGCACATTCTGCCTCAACGTTGTGGATGGATTCAAAGGATGAAAGCGCTGTTTATGCATCCTATCGCGTGTTTCCGGTGCATAACCACCCGCATAACGTCCGCAAACTCCAGTCGCCACGTCTTCGGGGACGGTCGTTCGATTGGGGAAACAATACGGTCGATCCAAATGTCTCACCATGTTCTTGAGAAGTTTATTATTCAAAGCATACCCCGAACCTCCCGAAATATATATCACGGGTCCAAACTCGCGTGTGAAATCCGGATATAATCTACCCAGTACAGCCGCCGCAATTCCATCCGGTAACATGAATCGGTGTCCGAAGAGTAGAGGCTCGTCGATTGATTGTTTGGCCAAGAAGGCTCTCAAATTTTGCATGATAATGTATGTGTCATCGTCTGCTTTGTAATACCAATCATAGTTGGGATAATGTCGATACAAGTACTGAAATGATTTTCTAGACTTGTCCCATAAGTTGGCATGATCGTACGCTATCAGGGGTATATTAACTGTATCGGTCCACGTTTCGTTGCTGATGAATATTAATCTGTCACATGTGTGTCCCCATGTATCGCGGATGGCCTGAGATTTTTCTTGAAAAGACGAAATGGTGTGAACGTAACACAGTATACTCTGTCTCTGTGTTGCATTTGTTGGTTGCAATTCTATCAAATCCAGGGCCGGTTTTGTAAAGTCCCATCGATATTGACAAAATTCTGACGCTTCCACTTTTTCCGACGCGTTGAGGTAGATCCATCTTCCACTGATGTCTTCCTCTGACACAATCGTGCTTAGTTGTGACTTGTTGGTCGACCATTGCGAACTCACGAAGTCGTAGTCATGTATCGTATTCCTCTGACGAAACAAACCGATTAGGCACAATGTCAAAACTAGAAGAAGCGCAGCTATGCTGGATCTTTGTGTTGTGGTTGTTCGTCGTAATAATGTGATGCCACCATCGATTGATGACTGACCACCTCTCGAAATCATCGAAGTGAATATGTATCGTATATGTTATTCTTCGTGATTTACGTCCTCGACAAAGCTACTACTCCTAGGCAATACGATAGCGTGTTTTTCTTTTCCTTCCCTGGGTCCAACGACGATCCGATATTAATACGACAATTATATTGTTTTGTTTTATGTGGACAGTTTCTAACTGCAGTGTAATCATCGTAAAATGGGCGGCAACAAACCATCGCCAACAAAATATTCGTAATGACCCGATGATATACACGCGAAGCAGAGGACATTCGTGTTGTGTCCGAAAAACGATTGTTCCGACGGAGTTCATCGTTGCCAGCATTTCAAAAATGTACATTATGTATTATTGTATCCGAATCTTGTTGATGAACAATCTAAGTCATTGTGAACCGATATCAGGCGTTTTAGGAGAACTGATTCGACCGTATCCTACGATGTTAGTTTGAAATGAAGGAGTCGTTTAAATTCCACGACAATGTACAGATTGTCATATACTAATACCAGCAGGACACGGTTCATTCGAATCGGTTGAAATCGCCACGGACACGACTGCAGGGTGAAGTTCTGATCTCATATTACATTATTACATTTACACTTACAGTTAGTAGAGCAGGTTCTTCATGATTTTGCGGCACTTTGTTCATGTCACAAACACTTTTTCGAGATGAATTCTGCAGGTGCTGACAGTGGAAAGGGGTTCTCCCGTTCGTTCCAATCCTTCTCACACGTCACACGTCATGCGTAGTTACATGACTGTTCGTCCTGTTTACATTACAACATATTATTATTATTATTATGGGTAATGCGATTGAGTTCACAGTTAATAGTGAACGACTTCTTTGAATATCGAATCCGTACCATGAAAGAGAAAATAGTGACGACCGACGTCGAGATGAGTAGTAGCGATCCTCTTCGTGAACACGGCACACCGGAAACGCAGAGCAGCGACGAAAATCGTGAAGAAACGATCGCTGTATCGCCCACTTCAAGGGAAGTGAAATCATCCGCGACGATGATTCACAGTCAATTCGTTGGTTGGTCGGCGTTGTCGCGACATGAAAAATACGATTTGGTTGGATGGATCATGTTCATCTTCTCCGCCATATTTTACCTGGCGGCGTCCATCGAGTGGAAGAGCGTCACTTCCACAATAGCGAGCCTCTTCTTTCTCTTGGCTTGTTTTTCCTTCATGATACCTATGCTTTGGAAACAAAAGCGGCCGTAAGATGAAAGGATCGATTCGATCGAATTGAAACGATTGGATCAGATCGGATCGAAACACTATCATAATAGATCGTGTTTCATCGCTTTTAGCTTCACAAGGGAACTGATGGAGAAGAAGTATCGCATTCCAAAAATCGGCAACAACGTCTGGATTCTAATCGACGTAGGTAGCGCGAAAGTAGGATACGAGATGGGTCTCATTGGCCAGTCTTCACTTTTTTTTTCTCTCTTTTTTCATTCCCCGTTCAAGATCATATCAAAATTCTATGAAAATCGCATTTCTCCTCTTGCTTTGTCACCCAACATGCTACAACATCACCATGAATGATCATTCACCTCCACAATGTTGCTCTTTGATCCCTGGTCGGAGCCATAGCGAAGTAATGTAGTTTGGTCTGTGATTATTCGACGATGAGTAGTACTTTGTGCCTTTTTGCAGTTGGTCGGTCTGAAGAAAGAAGAAGTGGACGACCATGACGTACGAGACGCATCTAGACGGGCAAATAGTCTGGACTCTATCGGCACATAAATAGAAGAGATACATTAACCACATGGGGCTAGGCCCTACGTCGACATCTAAAATCATCTTCCGCGCATACGTATGTAACATCACAGTGATGGGGCAGATTTACAACTGCCTTTTACGCTTCTGATTCTACTTCCTCGTACGTTTTGCGCTTCAAAAAGCTTGGGAGATAATCTTCTATTCCAGCCACCCTCGCAGCCGACTGCACGATCCCCCGTCGACGCTCGGATTCAAAAATAATGGGTGTCGCGATCGAATAAATGGAAATGGAAGGATCCAGTGCAATCGCAATACCCTCTTGAACTTTAACAGCCAAGGCAGCAGAGATAAAGGCCGGATTCAACATGACGTGATGTTGGGCCGCCATGGAGCAAATGTATGAAATGTAGGTCCCCAAGTTTTCCATCAAGTAGTCCTTGCCTGTCGCTTTAATATTCAGGGCTTCCATTTTGTCGATAAACTTTTCTTCTTCCAAGGCGGCATCCATCACGTGTGCTTCTTCCAAACGACGGTTGGAATCGTCAATCATGAGACGACCAGCGAGGCGTCCTTGGCGACGGATGAAGGCTGACAAGACTCGGACGATAACATCGTGATCGTGTTCCGAGTACTCGGCGACAATACCCACGTCCAAGAGGATAAACTTTTTACCGTCCTTGGAGACAAAAACTGAGAAATGAACCCACGTAGCATATGAGAAAACGAAAGAATAGGGTAACCAATCTGTATTATGTTGTTTTTTACGTACCATTCCCTGGATGCAAGTCACCTGAAAACACCAGACAAATAATCAAAAATCAAGAACACGTGAGGAATAAATTTCTTCAACCCCCCAACGACTTCTACCAATCCAAACGGCACGTACCATGCATGAAATTGTCCAAAAAGATCATTTTGCAAACTGTTCGAATGGCGTTCAAGCACATCTTACGCAAGACTTCGGGTTTGTCCTGGTGTTCACGAGCAAACTGAATGACAGGTATTCCCTCGCAGAAGGACTCCACCAACACGTGTCGCGTGGGAGGAAATCCCTTGACAAGTTGTGGGAATACCGTGGATGGTTCATCCTTAAAGTTGTCGTTGAATCGTTGCAAGTTCGAAGCCTCATGACGCAGATCCAATTGCAAGGAAAGCAGATCCGCAAATTCTTCCACCACATTTTCCATGTCCAACCATTTCAAGTCGGCCAGGATGGGAATCCATTTACTAATTTTGACCGCCATCCGCATAAGATCCAGGTCGGCATCAATATCGGCCCTGACGTTTGGATGCAATACTTTAATGGCCACGTCTTTCCATTCATCCGTGACCCGTTCGCGGACTTGTCCCTTGTAGACCTGTCCGATGCATCCACTTCCCAACAATTCTCCCATTTGGACGCGCTGATTCCATTGATTTCCGAAGGCATTACGCAAGACCATCTCGGTATGTGACCATGGATGAGGCGTCGTCTCGTCTTGTAACTTTGAAAATACGGCACAAAAATCATGCCCAAACATGTCAGGCCGAGAGCCGGCCCATTGCATGAGTTTGATGACGGCTGCTCCACTGGCCTCCACGCATCGCAAACACATGTTGAGGTACCATTGCATAAACCCGCCGTGCTCTTCTTCATCTTTGTTACTGAGCACGAATTGCTGCACGTCTACATCTTCCGGTTTCCTCTGATTCATGGCGAGGAGGATTGGATAGAAGGCAACGACCGGTGTCAGATGAAAGGCCAACGTAAGTAGACGTCTCCACATGCGCCAATACTTTTTCAGCGTCTCCCACCACGTGGGTTGTTCGACGATGACAGGACGTTGGAAGCGACGGCGGGTCGGGTACATGACAAGATGGCGTTCCGGTTTCTCGCACAGGGCCGTGTGAGTGGCCTTCGCCGCGTATCCGACGACGGGTGCCAGGGCGGCAGTCGAAACGACTCGTCGCGACGAATTGGCCGAAATCGTGGCGTTATTCGGTCGACGCCAGAGCGTGCGACCCATCGTGGTCTGTGTCGTCGTGAAGGATCTTCCATTTTGGAGCATGCCTGACGCTACGCGTCGACACGACCTTGTCAACATTTGATCGGCAGAGACTCGGAGCATCGTTCTTTTTTGTTATACGGTAGAGATACGAGTCGTAAATGAAAGCCGATCAATCCAAGTTTCCAAGTGTTTTGTTCACTTGTTGATGTCAGTCAGAGAACGATCAAGAAACAACTGCTCGTACTAATTCGTCTCCCCATCCAACAAATAATGTCTTCAATCGTTACCCGCAAACAACAGCGAGAGAAGAGTGTGACAAAGAATGATGATGATGAGAACGTTGCCACGGATCTGGGGAACGGGCCCACACATCATCATGCCTACCCCCCCCGTACACGCGAAGACGTCATTGTCCTTCGTTCGTCGGATCGGCTTTGTCGGTCACGCGTGCTTCTCGAGTCACGAAGACCAAAGACCTGTCCACCCCTCAACCGGGAAACGATTCATTCTACTGACAGTGAGTACTGTTGTTAGAATTATTGGAGTGTCATTCTACAATCCATGTCAGTGTCGATGCATCCCGCCGTGGAATGGAAGCATCGTGTTGATGTGGTTTTACTTACGTTACGTGCTGTGTTGACTGGGAACTGCGGGAATTCATCAATTATGCAACATCGCTCGTCATAATGTTGTCATTATA
>Ga0051981_10000720_pt1 | contig 16353 bp, 13 predicted proteins | sample CryGey13umfilter_3_FD_59644 | JGI IMG/M metagenome (GOLD analysis project Ga0051981, IMG submission 59644) | Groundwater microbial communities from aquifer in Utah, USA - Crystal Geyser 4/10/14 3 um filter | ecosystem: Environmental > Aquatic > Deep subsurface > Groundwater | place: USA: Utah... | reverse complement strand
CAACAGTAGGGAGGAGGGTGCTCACACCCCTATTTCACATAATTCACCCCCAGAAAAGAGAAGAATATCTACAAATCGTCACGACGAAGCAGCAAAGATTACGGTTAACTGTAACACCGGGAGCATCTTGTCACATTACTAACAGTAACATCAAAGTTACTGTTAACATTATTATTCAACAACGACATCATCATCATCATCGTCATCATCATGTGGACCGATGCGATCGAAAAGCCAACATTGGTGCTTGACGCCGAGATTTGTCGTGCCAACATCAAGCGCATGGCGGACCGTGCGAAACACAATCATGTCAAATTTCGTCCGCACAGCAAGACGCACCAATCGTCCGTCGTAAGCGGGTGGTTGCGCGAGGTGGGAAACGTCGATGCCATCACCGTCTCATCGGTAGAGATGGCAACATACTTTGCCCAACACGGGTGGAAAGATATTACCATAGCTTTCACGGTACGTGTTCATTCTTTCGTGGCGTGGCGTGTGTAGGGAGGAGATCACCACCACCCTTGTTGGCCTCGCGCGGCCAAGCGAACTTGACCAATCTTCGATGGTTTTCTCCACTTTCTGTTTCCAACAATTTTTTTTTGAAATGTGATACCCATTAGGTGAATACCCGTCAAATCAAAGAAATCGATCGTCTGGCGGGTCAAATCAAATTAGGCGTGATTGTAGAATCCATCGACACTGTGCGCTGTTTGCAAGAAAGACTGAAGAATCAAGTACAGGTTTGGTTGGATATCGATACGGGGTATCATCGCACGGGTATGGATTGGCAGGCATCATCCGAAATTATAAAAGTTGCGCAAGGTGTACGGGCTTCGGAAATCACCCATCTGGCAGGACTCTTGGTGCATCCGGGACACACCTACAAGGCGAAAACCCACGCGGAGGTACACACCATACACCAAGAAACAGTGGAACGTATGAATCAGATTCGGGACTTACTCGCGGCGAATAATATCACCGGTCTCGCCATTTCGACGGGATGTACACCCTCCTGTAGTATGGTGGAAGATTTAGGAAACGTGGATGAGATACGACCTGGGAACTTTGTCTTTTATGATGTCATGCAAGCAAGCATTGGGGCGAATCGCTTGTCCGATGTGGCAGTGGTGGTGGCTTGTCCTGTCGTGGCCAAACATCCCCATTTGCAACAAATTGTAGTGTACGGCGGGGCCGTGCATTTGTCCAAAGATCGCATTATTGATTCGAAAGGAAGAACATGCTTTGGTTTACTTGCCAAGGCAACAGCAACAGGCTGGGAGGCAATGGATGATACGTGCTACGTCAAGGGCTTGTCCCAAGAGCATGGCTTGATTCACGCCGACGCGCATTTGTTGGAGACGGTTAATGTGGGAGATATACTGCTTATCTTCCCCATTCACTATTGTCTAGCTGCGAACTTGCTCAAACGGTATCACACTCTTGATGGCGGGGTAATTACTATGGCCCCGATTCCAAACGTACAAGATCCTTCACTTGAAAATGATAACATTAATAATTAACATAAAAGTTTTGTTCTAATGTATGTGGTGTGTAACGTTCAGTGACTCAGACGGTTTCCGGTAGCTCGGCGTGTTCAAAGTCGTCGTCGGCCGCAGCATCTGCATCATTGTGCATGATGTCTTGAGCGTCGGATCGAGAAGACGATCCGTTTCCGATGACTTCGCTGTGTGATAACTCGCCCTTTTCGTTTGGTATGAAGACTGGCGCATCCTTTGTTTTGTGATTTCGGCGCTTTCGGTAAGCCAATATTCCGATACCAAACGTCGCGCAAGTCAGGACGATGATAATGATTATCAGGAGAATGTTGGGGCCAGTTGATACCTGCCCAGTGCAAGCATCGACGGTGTCAGAAACACCAACATCGTTGCAATCTACTCCCAAATCGTTCAGTGATTTGGTAAAGGCGGCGACGACTTCAGTCAAACCACTCGATAGAGGTTCGCCGTCGAAGTCAAAGTTGACCCGGATCGTACTTGCAGCGTTGCGATTTCTTACGGCTATGAGAGGCAGAACAGAGTTTGCGAGCGCGTGTGCTTTGGCATGTTCCATTTCTCTGTTGACACCTTCTGGGCTTTTTGAAGTTCTCACGGCGGCACTGATGGCACCTTGGATCAGTGGACCTCGGAGTACAGTCTGGAGCTCCGATACCGCATTCCTGAGTCCAGGACAGGCGTCTCTCCTACCACTCGTCAGACCACCACGCCCAGTATAGAGTAGAGAAAGGATCCTTTCGTTCGCCACTGCGTTGCGCGCTACAGTTCCGGAGCATGTCCCCCATTCACTACAGACACTTTTTGCAAGACCCCAGATTAGACGACCGTCATCGGAGCCCGAGGCTCCAGGTCCTTCCAGATGACCGATGATGTAGGCCGCGGCTCGGTCCCAGTGCTCGCTCGCCCCAAGGTCAGAACTATCACGTTCGCACGCTTCGATGGCTTGTTGCATTTCTTGTAAAGCAGCCATGAACATGATCATATACTGCGCTGTTCCAACGGCTACGTACCTCCGATGGACAGCATTGGCGGATGTACTCTCGTCGAATGTTTGTTTCATTATAGTGTCAGCGTAGTTTCCATCGTTTCCGAAATATTCTTCAAAAGCAACATATTCAGGAACAGAACTTCTGCCAGTGTTAGTGGCAAGACTTTGGAGACTCAAAGAAACTCTTCCTTCGTCCAGACCTGTTTGGCCGTGATGCCCGAACATGTAAAGTTCTTCCGCTGCTTCGTAAGCTTCCATGGCCATTAGAGCATCTAATTCTTGAATATCTAGATCCAGCTTGGCGAATGCCGCGGCATCAGTGCGAGTGCGGAATCCCGATAGCGCGAGGATTTCTTCGTCGTCGTCGCAGTCGACGTCCAGCTCTGAGTCTTTATGAAAGCCAACATCTTCGCATGTAATCCCAAGGCAACCGTAGACGCTCTGTAGTTTGAGAGCAATTTCGTCCTCGTCTCTAGCAACGTAAGAGCCATCAACCAATTTTTCCTTGAGGTATTCAAACACAGTGGGATTGCAGCTTATGAGTTGCGGTACCACGGCGTGTGCGTAAATTCGAACTCTGTTTCTATCGCTGACGATGATAGCATCGAGCAAAGCTTGTACCATCGGTACCATCATTTGAGAGATGGCTTGGTTAACCAGATGTCTGACCCTCCTCGCTGTCGTAATATCCTCAGAACAGGCAGATGGGTAGGATAATTCAAGCTTTGCCGCTTGAAGAACATTAAGAAAATTCGAGTTTGCCTGTGCATGTCCACCCCCACTGACGGTATCAAACTTTACAGCCATATCCTCGGCCAGGGCGTAGAGAAGATGACCATTCTCGATCTGTCTGTCTGTCTTCGCGTCCCCGAGCCAGTAGGCCGCTGCCTCATCTATAGAGTGCACGCCATCGTCATCCTTTAACTCTTGGTTTCTGCAATTGGCAACCATTCTAAAGAGCTCGTTGGCTGCCTCCATCCACAAGTTAAGGGCCACCGCAGCATCAACAGCCAACGCTCCGCCTTTGCCAAAGAATTCCTGGACAACACTGTCTGCAAATCGCCATGCAGGGGCACCAAGGTATTGGCCGTTAGTATCGCGGAGAGCAAGTACGGAGGCTTGATATAAAGGATTTGATGTCATAGTTTGTTGAGCTTCCGTGGAAAATTTCTTCATAGATCTCGTGGCGATTATTGTTCCTGCCGAGTCATATATAGGAGAATTCTCGCCATCCGTGTAGATCGTAGTCGCAAGATTGACGTTATTGATGCCCAGGGCGCCTAGCATTTGCTCGACGTCTTTTGCAATGTCGGCTCGGTCTTGTACGTACGTCGTTGAAGTGTACTTTCCGCCTCCCAGATCAGTCGGCGTGTCGACAGCCGGCGGTACCTCCTCGGGAGGTCTGCATATTTCAACATTTGAACCTGAATACGTTCCAATCGAATTACAATCGACCCCCATCCCTCTCAGAGAGTAAGAAATAGCATTTACCACGGCATTTCCGTTCGGGGTACTTGAGTACCCCGTATACTGTATCAGGGCTGAGGCACTGGTCTGATTCGAAGTACCAACAAGGGGTATGATAAACTGCGCAATGACATCCAACGCAGTACGAGCACCGTCTTGGGCTGTTGCCGTATATGCAAACTTGATAGTCGCCTGAATCATGGATACGGGGAGCATCGGTAGCAAACTCTCCTCCAATATTTCTTCGGCGGAACTGCAATCTTTTGTCCCAAACCACTCCTTCAAATCAGATAAAGCAAACATGATGAATTCGTTGGCAGTAGCATCACCTTGTGTCGCGCAAGTTCCAAAATCTTTGCACATTTCCTTTCCAAGTGCCATCAACATCGTGCCACTGTTCGAAGGACTGCCGCCTGACTTCGTGCCTTCAATCGACCCTACAAAAAGTGCGGCAGCTTGGTCGGCAAGCATCTCGTCGCCCCCAACAGGTATTCCGCTCTTACATACTTCAATGGCTTCACGCAACCTACCCACAATATTCACGTAGGTTACAGACGTCTGGACCGCCCGAACGACAGCTTCCGCTTTCTCTAAACGCGACGCGGTTGTATACAACGAATTTTCTAATACCTGGGAGACGATCGAACTTCCAAAGTCATCCCCGTATGATTGTCGATAAGCCTCGTACACGTCTCCGGCCTTTTGTCTTACAGGGTCCTCCGAAAGGTTCTTCAACGACATAAGTCCATAATTTTCGTAAAAGGTTGCCGCCCGACTGTTTCGTCCGTATTCAAAAATTTCTCGAGCGTTCGAAACAGCATTCGCTTTCATGAGGATTTCAATCTGCAGGAGGTCAAGGTCAAGGCGAGCGAGCTCGTTAATATCCCGATTTCGTTCGGTATTGTCACTGACTTGGTATGCAGCCAAATAGCCGATCCCAAAGTCATTTTCGATGTCTTCACAAAGATCTCTGACAATTATTTGTAAGCTCTCGCTTGCGTTGGAAGTATCTCCGAGATCGTCGCAATTATACCTCAGGCATGCCAAGCCAGCGGCAAGGTTCTCGAGAAGAGCAATCTTCTTGTCATCGCTATCATCCAGCACCGAAGCTTGAAATAGTCTGTCAGACAAGTCACCAAATTCATCAATATTGCACGTGATGATCTGCGGTATAAAGGCCAAAGAGAAAAGTTCGATGTAGTATTTGTCCTGTACGCTAAGATAGTACAGGAGCATTTGTAGCAAGGGAAGAGACAAGTCGTGGATTATCTCGTCGACCTGTACCCGAAGAATTGAATACGCCGACTCTCTGTCACCACTGCATGTTCTTGCTGTCTGTTGTGCACGAGAAAAGGCCGCCATCAGGGCTTCATTAATCGGTGATTCAGATTCGTCATTCCCGTATAACTTGTACGCCTCTTGAGCAATCGAATAGATGGACCAGCCAGTATCGAAAACTCCGTTACCCTGTTCCTTGCCAATCCAAAGGCCAACAGCGGAGTCAATATATTTTGGGGCCTCAGAGCCATTCTTGCATTCGCGAGTTGATTCATAAAGCTGATGGACAATCGCCATCCAAATGTTCATAACAATAGCAGCCTCTGCGGCGAGTTTGGAACTGTCTCCGTGAGTTGGATCCAATCCCAAAATGACCACCTCGTCGCCGTACGGCCAGGGGTCAGTATCACCATTCAAATTACTGTCAAAGTCCACGTCGTCGTAAAGAGCGTATTGATAGAAGTTGTGCATAATATCGTCTCCCATGACTCTGGGAGCCTCGGTGCTCAAAGCGGCAAGACTATTCATCGAAGGGACACCCGAGAGGGTTACATTTTGAGCTTGGTACGCAGTCGTTGCCACGCTCGAGTCTGTCGTGGTCCACATAATCTTGATGGCAAGTGAAAATTGAGCATCATTGTTTGCCCAGCTCTGGTCGACGAAGTCATAACGCCCCCAAGCAATACCCTTCGGGTCGTCGGGAGGGACATTCTTGGAGCCACCTGGAGCACGGGTAGGAGTTAGAATTTCAGGCGACGGTGCAAGTGTCGGGGCGCGCATGGTCGTAGGAGGTGCAGGAACTGGAGGAGCCGAAATCGGAGTACCGGCAGGACAGACTTGTCGAAGGGGCCCAAGAGCGTCCTCTTGGATAGCGCCGATAGTGGTACAATCCAGAGGAAATGTTTGTAACACGGTCGTGAGATAAGTAAAGAGATTGCCAACGTCAGTTGACGCTGGTTGCATCTGTGAGATTCCATAATCGGTAACACTATCCAGATCTTTGAGAACGCTCTTGTCACCTGTCATTCCTTTGGCAAAGAGGGGGAGAAGGATGCGTGAAAGACCATAGACATAACCGGAATCTTCCACGGTGTCTCTAGACCATTGAATGTAGTTGTAGAGAGTCCCTTGAATCATCGCCACCAACAAATCCGGTCGAATATTTTGGCTGTAAATGCTGCTAATTTGGTCACACGCGCCATTTCTGACAGCGCTGGCTGCACCCGTGAAGTCGTTGATGAGACGTTCGTTGACTTGGGCGTCGTTGGGCTCACAGTTGCTGAAGTATTCACAAAGCATATCACCAAGACCCCATAGAGACTCGCCGGGTACACTTGTCGCTCCCCCGGGTTCTGTACCTTCAGTGGAGCCGACGAAAAAGGCCACAGCTTCATCCCAATGCTTAACGCTATTTTCTGTGTCGCCGTTCTGGCATGTAAAAAGAGCCTCTTCGATGACCGCTGTCGTTGCGAGATACATGAGAGGACCCTTCAAGAAGCCATCAATCATTGATGTTCGCTGATCGGTGGTGGCAACAGAAAAAGGTGAAACTCCCTGGAAGATTTGGTTTATGATGGAGTCGAAAGTAGACTCGTTGTCATCATAGTAGCTGGCAATAGCTTTAAAGTCTTCAGTCGTATCAATGAGAGCAAGGAAATTGTTTTTGGCAATACTTCCGAATGTGATGATACCATTCCAGCCATATTCATACCAATCTTGGGCAGCGTTAAAGGCACCGAATTTCATCATCCAGCGAATTTGACGGATGTCTCGGTCCATGGCGGTGAACTTGCGAACATCGTTTTCCGGTTGGTAACCGACAATCTGGGGGAACGTGTTTGTACTATCACTACAGGCCGGGACACGACTTCCTTGATAGGCACCCACGTCAGCACAGGTTAGCAGAAGGCACGAATAGACCGACTGCAACGTTTCCACGACACTCTTCTGATTTGACGGCGTCACGTTACTGCCAATCGTCAAATCAACCAACCTGTAGTAGGCGTCGGGGTTACACGATGCAATCTGTGGCAACAGGGCAAGTGCGTAGAGTTCGACAAAGTCCGAATCTTCGCCTGGTGTCACGGTTTGTATACGATAAATCATCATTTGTACCAAAACCCGATTCAAATGACCCATCAAGACTTTAACCTCCCGTCGTATGATTTTGTATCCGTCTTCAGTCGCACACGTTCCGCTTGCAATATCCGCCTGTATATTACCGAGAGTCGCAAGGACATTTTCATTAACAAAGACCTCCGAGTCACCCTGGTTCTGGTTGAACTTGGCCCCGGCGAATTGGGCCGCATTGTAAAAGAAGTAGCCGAATTGACCATCTCCCTTCACTTGTCCCGCTCCCACCCAAAAGGCTGCGGCTTCATCCAAGGCTTTGTTCATCCCAGGTCGATCATCATTTTTACATGACTCCAAGACGTTCCACAGGGACCCCCAAAAGGCCATGGCGACATTCATCGTGAGGGCAGCTTCCCCCTCAATGTGCGTGACATCCAAGAGGAACAAATCTTGCACCACTGTATCTGCGTACACGTCAACGGACTGACCGTCAAATTGTAATGGATCATCTCCTTCTTCTTCTGTTCCGAGTAATTCAAAGCCAGCTCGGTAAATATTATAATACGGCGACGTTCCGTATTTGGATGCCGCGTCCAAGGAAAGTTGCCGCAGCGAAAAGCCGTCTTGTTGTCCGTCTTCGTATAGTTGTTTCTTTCTATCAAAATCATTCTTGGCTATACGCATTTGCTTAATATCGAGTGCCAAGTTGAGTCTACAAGGACAATTAGGAAAGAGGTAAGAGAATGATGAGTGAGTGTCCGTTTCCGCACCACACATGGTGGGGTAGTGAAGCGACCCAACGCGTCCCCAAAGGAAATGAAAAAATGACCCCCCGAATCCAGATCAAGTCGAGACGACAACGTACATGGAAGTAACATCCGTAGTAGCCTTATATCCAAATCCGTCTTCCATAATAGAGGCACCAACTATATTGACACCGAGTGCCGCCATCAGGACAAACCTGGGCACGTGTAATAAGGATGGCATTCTGAACGCGGTGTATTTGTCGCTGTTATTGTCGTCGTCGCCGTCGTCGCCGTCGAAGTATAAATGATTCGCAAGGAACAATTAGCTGCGTTTCGTTGCTTGCGTCTATTTTTCCTCAGAAAAGAGAGATCAAATGATAGAGGTTGGAGACGTTGTGGTTTGTTCACGTCTCTCTTTCTTGGGTTGTTTAGATGCAACACAACAAAAATACAACCAAAACCGACGTTGCCTTTCGAAGATGGGTTTTGCTGGTTCGGTCTCGAGCAAGCAAGATGATGCAGGATCGGGAAGGGTGGGTGCCCGTCCGTTATCCATTATTCTTTACACCCCCTTCTTCGCACCCAACGGCTTGATTTTCGTAGGGGGAACGTTGAGCGGAGAAATTTGACTGTGAACAACCAAGACGGGACTCGCGGGAATGACCCCCAGCAAATGACTTTGCAAAATTATGATGTGACAGTAACGTAAATAACAGTAAATCTTAATATTATTATGGGCGAGTTTTTCAACTCCAACTGCACTTTTCTAAGCATAGTATTTAGTGCAGAAAAACTTCGTGCCGACGTGAACGGCTTCATAATAGTAGGAGTATTGTTATCGACTTTCTTTTTGCCCCTTTTTTGGCGTTCGCACCCTTGAAAAGAACAGATGATGACGATGCAAGCCCAAACAACAATCTTGTCAAAACGAGGTCCGTCCCTTACCGACCGACATGGATGATTGATTGAGTGCTGGCAATTTTCGTTTGATTTTTTTTTTTTTTTTACGAACGTCGGATGCACTCTAGACTAGGTGAAGAAAGCAACAACACAAATATCATTCGTCGTGTCCTTCCCCTGTGTTCCGAATAGGGCAAGGGTCATCATGGAGACGTGGGTGATTTTAACTGTATCGATGATCTTGGGAGCCGGATTTTTCTTCCTATACCGTAAAGACGTCGAACACTTGTTGACAGCGGCGGCCGATGTGATGCACGAGTACAATGATCAATATAATCACGATTTGGATGACGACAAGAAGGATTGAAAAGAAGAAGAAGAAGAAGGAGCGCACCTAATCTTTCGATAAGAATAGAGACATGCCGTGCATGATCGTGTCGAATATGGAATGACATTACTGTCTTGAGTTGGATTAGTTGGTCTACGAGGGAAATTACCCTACGAAGCCCGTAAATATTCATTACCGTATTCGACGGTGTCCCTGTAGGGGACCGTAGAAGATCCCCCATGAGATTTACACAGGACAATTCGTCTCAAAAGGGGACTCTAACCTACTCTGTTTCATACTAGACTTGACAATGACGAACAAGTCATTTCCAAGCCCTCTGGCGACATGATTCGATCATTAGAGATGTTCAGATATGCGTTTTCGGGTATAACTTCTTCCTTCTCAAGCCTTCGCAAATTGGTTTGGTGGATAGGCATGACAATCCCTTGGATGACAGTCTTCTGGCATGACAAGAGTCGTCTACTGGGATGATTCCCGAACAAGTCTTCGTCAAAGTAGCTTGCATTTACAGATCCAGCGAACCGGTGTCGAAGTATTTCTCACGATTGCGGAGAAGGTTGTTCAGCCGTTGGAAAGGAGAGATGGGAGTCAGATGACTTTCTGAATGGTCTATCGCAGGAACAATATGGCCGAGCTTGGCTCGGTTTGAGAATCCAAGCCACGGAAGGAATGGGCAATACTTCTTACACTGATATGGCATGTATGTATTGCATCTAGGATGCAAGTCGGCGCCCCGTCAACTTTATAAGCAGGTTAAAGTCCCCTACTTTGCGATGATATCTCAAACGTGAACAATATTTGTGCTTTTAAAGGGATTCACTCTGGGCTTACAGTTAATGCTTCGTTTACAAGTAATTTACCTGGTTAACAACACCAGTCGTTCATTCCGCCGCCTCATTCGACTGGAGTGTCAGTTTTTCCCACATACACTGGCGGTCTCTTGGGGACATGGAGCGGACGGTTTGAGCCGCCTCCTGCCAGAGTGCCGGCGGGGACTCATGGGATCCGTATCGATGGGCCATGTCGAAGCCGTACGCGAGGGCAAACTGTATCATATCTGAAACGGTCGGAGAATCCGTGTTTGTTGGAAGTGTCTCAGTCTCCATCGTTGCGAGAGCTACGAGGGGCATAAGCTCCATGGGTTCAGTTGTTGTTGGAATTGTAATAGTGGGAACGGACAATGCTTCGGCACCACCAGCGCAATCCTTTTCCAAGTGTACTTTTGGTCCTTCTTCATCTTCGTCATCCGTTGTTAAATCAATAAAAGCCGAATTTTTCATGATTGTTTGTTCGATTGGAGCCATGGTCATGTTCTTAGCTCCTTCTTCGCGTTTCAAGCTCCCGATATCCCGGTATACTTGTCCTAGTACGGCCGGACCCCAACTTCGTACGAGATGCTCCATGACAGCAGCCACAATCTCACTGTCGGATAAAACCGCATCAATCTTCTCTTGTAAATTAGTCACACCCGTGGTTAATGCCGATAGCAAGTCAGTCCGATGTTGGTGACAGTGCTGCCACATACGACGAAGGAGGACTGAAGTAGGCCAGAAAGCCGGTAATAGATGCGTGGTATTCTCTTCGGGAGGAAGCCACAACCGAGGTTTCTTGCATGCGTTTGACATTTCAAGGCTATGTACCTTCCGTTTTCGATGACCAAGTTCGGCCGTTTCGGGAGCTATGTCTAGTCCTGTACCGATTTTCAAGGAGGTCACAATCCCTCGCCGAACGAGGATAGAAGGCGAGCTCGTCTTCTCTTTGGTCGATGCCGTCGTCTTCGTTGTAATGGTATAGGTCATTGAACTATTATCTTTCATACCGAATTACTATCTCTGATACAAATGACAATGTCAGACAGATTCCAAGTCTACAAGTTTGGCTCTGGTTCGATTTGTGACGAGACGAGACGAGACGAGACGACGAAAATGACACGGAAGTCCTGCTAAAGTTTCGTTGTTCTCCGCGAGAATAGATAAATGATGTGTAACGACGGATGCTCAACCAAGACTTTGAAAAGCAATTGTATTGCTTCTTGAAAATTCTTTATTTATTTGGTGTTCTAACTGTAACAAAGGAAACGCTGTTCAATGAAGAAAATAGAAGGATGAAACGTCTTGGCGATCGTTCCGGTTGTGTGAGGAAAGCGACGAACCTGTCAAAAACCCCGGCGAGTGCGACCGTTTCAGAAAGCCTGGCCCTTAGTCGAGGATCTTGATTCACAGTTACATCATACTCGTAATGTAAATAATAATATCCTCATCATCATTACATGACGCGACTTTTCTTCCTTGTACTCCATGGCGAAGGTGACCGCCTTATTGTGAACAAGTTCTACTCATGAATATGAAGACCTTCAAGACCCTAATACCCAAAAAGTGATGCTTCCAGAATGGACAAGAAGAAAGAGGCTAGATGTAGGTGCGTTCCTGTGCGTTGTGACCACCACTCAGACCAAGAACCGGATAGAGACAAGAACAATTTGGAGAATATTTCTAACAAAAAATTTAATTGATCTCTGTTTTTATTAGACTTTCTTGAACATGCCATATAAATTTTGCGGGATCAAATATCCCCAAGAAATGTTTTTTGGTAGATCAGCAGCCAATGTACATAATACAATGACCAGCTGGATCACACACGACCCGATTAACTGTGAATCCGACATTCTGCGCCAGTGGCTTGAATCACCCCACAGTTCTAGACCTTTGAATATCCTGGACTGCCAATGATAATCAATGAGCAATTACGCATGAACTACTTTTGACATGCACAAGGTCATCACTTTTACTGTACCACCTGATTCAATAGGAGACTTGCGCAGGGAGGCAGCCAGGTAATCCTGTATCATCCATGTTCTTGTTTATGGTGTTCATGTTTATCAATTAGTGGATGAACCAAATTGAAAGTGTCCCGTTAAATAATTGATGTCAAGGAAGCAACCATTTCGAAGGGTTTTTTGGTGCTCCAGTTTTGTTCTAATAACTGAATAGGATAGTTTCTTGGAAACGATGACATCCGTAACTCGCAGATCGATCGTCAGCTCGTTTTTGTCGACGTGGAAAATCCAAATGAGAATCTCATGTACAATTGCTTCGATACACGCCTCTGCGACCGAAAGATACTCGGTTGGCAAAAATGCCGACGCGGCTTTTTCTTCCTCTTCCCCGTCACTCGATCCTGGTGGAGTGCGTGGAAGAGAAGAACCAACCAACCACCCAGCCATTCGATTCCACTCCATCTAAAGAGGCGTTTTCTTTTGTCAAAGCAGAACTCACATCCGAGGGCAAGGTAGAAGTAACTTTGACCGAAGATTTTATTTTACTGCATAAAACACTTCGACGATGGGAAAAGGCGGACAAAGAGCAGCCGAGCCGGCACAGAGCAAAGTATGGACATCTCCTTACAACCCCACCGCCAAGGACGCCCCCAAACTCCCCACGAAGGGTGAAATTAAAGCCGCCGTACCCTCTGAATGTTTTGAGCGATCATATGTGTGGGGTATCCTCTACTTGGTGCGGGACTTGACTATCTCTGCTGCCTTTGCTTACGCCACAAGTCAGGTTCTGTCGACTGAGATCCCTTCTGATCCAGTCGAACTGGTGAAGTATGTGCTCGGCTGGTCCTTCTACGCCTTTTGGCAAGGAACCATCTGGACCGGACCTTGGGTTCTCGCACACGAGTGCGGTCATGGAGCTTTCTCTCCTTCTCAGTCCTACAACGACTTTGTTGGTTTCATCGTTCATCAAGCGCTGTTAGTTCCTTACTTTGCGTGGCAGTACACCCACGCCAAGCACCACAGACGAACCAACCACTTGGTAGACGGCGAGTCTCACGTCCCATCTTCCAAAGAAGATAATGGTCTCGGCGAAAACTATGAACGCAACACTTTTTATGCAGCGTGGCATGAGGCTATGGGTGACGGTGCCTTCGCCGCCTTTCAGATTTGGTCTCACTTGTTCCTCGGCTGGCCTTTATACCTCTGTGGTCTTGCGTCGACGGGACGCCTCGCCCAAGACGGCACACCTTTAAATGGAAGAATCGCAGATCACTTCCGCCCCACCTCTCCGATGTTCCCCGAAAAGTTGAGCGGTAAGATCACTCTTTCGACCGTCACTACCATCGCAACCCTTTGTGCTCTCTTCTACGCCAAGACTGTCTTCGGCGTGATGCCTGTGATTTGCTGGTACTGGGGACCTTACACCTTCGTCAATGCCTGGTTGGTCCTCTACACATGGCTGCAACACACTGACCCTTCGATCCCTCACTACGGTGAAGGCGAATGGACCTGGGTCAAGGGTGCCCTGTCGACCATCGACAGACCGTACTACATATTCGATTTCTTCCACCACCGCATCGGTTCCACACATGTGGCGCATCACTTATTCCACGAAATGCCATTCTACAACGCCGGCAAGGCCACCAAAGCTCTCAAGGACTTCTTGGAGCCCAAGGGACTGTACAATTACGATCCTACCCCGTTCCCCATTGCAACGTGGCGTATTGCCCGTCGCTGCCACTTTATGGAAAATTCAGAAGGAATCCAGTACTTCAAGTCGCTGGAAGATGTTCCGTTAACCAAAGACCGCAAGAAGGATTAAAAAAATCGCACAACGCCGTTTCCATCATAATGTAGCGGAGATTCCCCTTTTGCGCGCAAACCCATGTCGGCTCCATAGGGAACATCAATTCCAAAGTGCCGACGCAGCCTTCTCCCCCTAGTAAATAAAAAACCTCACAGTGAATAAAAATTATGACACACTACTACTTGTTGCCAAGATTTTTTGAATGTGCGGTCGCGTGTGTGTTATAAATGGCGTAATGTTATCTTCTGTCTCACATGCAGTGCAGAGAAGTAGGCGTGTTCATGAACTGGTGGAGCATGTAACTTCCTTTCTCTATCATTCTCACGGTCAGTCCGACATGGCCGGTTGGAAGTGTGCACGCGACCGTGTCCAGCTAGTGGAGACAAGCTAGTGGCACACCGTTTTTTACGCTCAACACTGGTGGTTTGTTTGCCATTAAAAAATATGTCTTGAAGAGGAATATACAATAATCTCGTGGAATCCCCTAACATCGTTAAGGAGAGAGAAAGAGAGAGACAGAGAACACGCACACGTGCATCCATGATAACATTTTTCATGCCATCGCCACAGTTCGATTCCACAAGCCTTAGTCCAACTTGACGTTCGGTGCTGTAACGGAAGAAAGTTTCAGTTCATCACCTACTGTCACGGAACACGGGGCTTTGTCCACGCATGCATAAATACCTAAATACGGTCCATGTTGAGGAAAGTGTTTGGCCAGTAAACCAGGTATATCCAATTCGATTTGACCATTCTGGGTATCGTCCGGATCTATACTAATACCACGACAACGAACTGTCCTGCTCAAGGGCCGGAAACTTCCTTGTCCATCTGCAGTTAGTAAAGATTGTTGATGATTCTTTTCTACCCAGTCAAATTCGGCAAAGGGAGGTGGTCCATCGATGACGATATTGGGACGGAACCGTCGAGGATCCAAGGGGATTCCAATAGCATCAGACACGGCATCAACTGTCCTTTGATTGACGATGTGAACGGTACGTGTATCGCCTTTATTTTTCTTATAACCAGATGATGTGTTTCCAAATTGGAATCGATGGGGCATATCCTGGTCAGTTCCGCCGAAATCATCGGCTGTGACACAGACTACCGTTTTCCCAGATCTCTCCGATAAGAAATGTCCAAGTTGCTCCCTGCCTTCTTTGGCGGCTAAATTCGTTGACTTGAAAATGATTTCACCCGTTCCTCGGTCTTTGATTTGAAGTAGACGTTCAGTTGTTCCATCCCCCTGAAGGACATTCGTTTCGTAGCACGATTGGAAAGACGACATGAGGACCGGATCGGTAAATGCACAAAGAAAATTCTCTTTATGCAGCCAATCTTTTCCATTGAATTTATTGAGATTCTCTTCGTACAAGAGTGCATAACGTCGATCATCGGGAAAGGTTTCACCGGCTCCCCCAAGGCTCACGGTAGACAGTGCATCCCCTGATAAACCCTTGACGGCATATCTATAAAGTCCCGTAACTTGTATCGGTGGTTCTTTCGACTTCATCGTCAAACTTGTCCACAAAATTGTTGATATAATGGAATGAATGTCAAGCATGGCACAAAAACTTGGTATGGTTTGATAAGATTAAGTTGTCCGTAACTCCTCTATCGTATCTTCCCCCAGTAAGAAGTGCGACCGACGACCCGGTCACTTTTCTTTCCTCGTGTCGTTTTTTCGTGGTCGGCACCGAAAGGCGCTTCTCATTCATCTCTCTTTTTGGACTCGCCCGGGCCCTTCATAACCACACACACAGCAATGACCTCCACGGGAACCATCAACACAACTCCAACTCGTATTATTCCATCGACAACCGTGTTGCCTGTCAAGTCCGATGAATATTCCTTTGTACGGCCCGAGTTGCAGCAAGAAATTGTCCGTCAAGTCGTAAGACAAAAGCTCCGCAAGCAACGGCATCTGGTACTCCCCAAAGCCATTGATGAGACCTACCTGGATACCTTGTTTCCTAAGCTTTTGGAATTATTCCATCCACAAACAGTATATTATAATGGAGGGATCGCAAAAGTTCCCGTATGGAAGATTAGTTGTTACTTAGAAGTTATGGACGGTGGTGTACCGACGACGAACCCAAATTTGGAACTCAAGGCTCATTTCGAACCTCTCTTGGATGCTTGCAATGATATTTTCCTGTTTTGGTATCGTCAACAACACGCCTGCAACAAAATACATTCAAGGCCTGTACAAAGCTGTCATCGGCTCATGACATTCGTGACACGGTACACACCCGATCCTGGTGAAGAGGCCCTCCTCAAGGTAAGGAAGGTAGTGTGTGACCGGCGGTTCGTACATCAACAAGATCACAACGAGCTGCGATCGTTGTCATAAATGATTCAAACGAATCAAGTTTTGTTTTGGTGGGAACCGGCGCTCACCTGATAATGATGATTTTGTTGACTTTTGATTTGGTCTTCACAAAACAGCACGTAG
>Ga0051981_10000715_pt1 | contig 16391 bp, 8 predicted proteins | sample CryGey13umfilter_3_FD_59644 | JGI IMG/M metagenome (GOLD analysis project Ga0051981, IMG submission 59644) | Groundwater microbial communities from aquifer in Utah, USA - Crystal Geyser 4/10/14 3 um filter | ecosystem: Environmental > Aquatic > Deep subsurface > Groundwater | place: USA: Utah... | reverse complement strand
TTTCTAATAACTCAAGGCGATACACCACAAAGGAGTTAATTGAATAGGTAAATTCAACAAGGATGACGTGGAGGTGCCGGCACCATTTCGGTTCCATATGAACCTCCTGCACCGACCGAGCTCCACAATACGACGAGGACCAACCCCAAAAGGCCCGCCAGCAACACGAGCTTTTCATGGGCCATATCGAATGATGTAAGATTTCGCACCACCCTTTCCGAATGCAGTTTTCAAGTAGGATGTTTCGATCGAGCAAACCCTTTCGTTTCGTTTCGTTTTCGGATGGGTGATCTACTTTATCAGTAAATCATCGATCAGATTCTCCTACTACCGTTAGAAAGATGCGTGCCAATCAAACATCAAGAATTATGACCGATCTGTTCCTCGGTGGTGATGTAACATGTAACAATGAGAGGCGGAGGAGGATGATGATTCCGTGCCTGCTCACGTCTCGCGGCAGTTGACTCACGCACATTTTTTTGATCGCATGTTGTTGCAATCATTCTTCAAATGACCGCCTACCGTGGCTCTAGCAGCGGCGATGGAACGGAATCTACTAGTATCATCCGTTAACATAAGACAGTGTTCTTGACAGTGTTCTTGTTACGGATGTAAGGATCATCATCATTTTCCGGCGAATGTAATAAAGGTGATCATTTTCCCATTGAACAAAGAGACATTACCGGCATATTCATCTCTTACCCATTTAGTTGGTTTAGACGAAAAACTCTCCAGTTCAGACCGGAATCTCACAATCGCTCGCCTTATTATCGTGGTTCTACAGATGATACAGCCTCTTCGTCGCGACCATAATAATATTATTATTACCTACTATGGAGACAATGTTCGGCTTCGATAAAACTTTTCCTTGTTACTACATGCTTCCGATACTCTTCGGAATGAAATGATTAAATTTAATAATACATTTTGTTTCTTTTACTATGTACTGTTTCATAAAACAAATGGCGACAGTTAGCAATCAATGGGTGTATCCAATTCGCGTAAACAAAAAGACGTGGAAGGGGCGTCGGGCTAAGCTGCTCGTGCCGCTACAATCGTTCCCGAGAACAGAAAGTGTGCTCTACAAAAGGCCGAGAAAATATTTGCCGGAATATTTGGTGGAAGGAGCTTCATCTCATGTGTAAAGTACGCATGCCAGATATGCAATCGTGATAGGTCACCACACGCAAACGAGATGTCCATCAAATTGGCGGACAATGCCAAATTGAGCACCGCGACATTGCAATGCACACCAAGCTCGATACCCTTCAGGTACAGACGTTCGGCTTGTGCCAACAGAGCATCGTGTTCTCGTGCTGGAAGATCTCTTTCTTGAAGTGATAAGTGACAGCAAAGACCCATATTGAAGAGGGCCACAACACAAGCGGTGGTCATGCTGCACAGGTCCTGTAGCGCTGCATTTTCGTCATGACGTGTATTGGGTGCCAAAGAGATGATCGGCCATCGGAACAGGGTATCGCTTGTATCATCGCTCGTATTTGTGGGACCAGTGAGTACCATTACCTCGAAAGAAGGGTGACCGGTCGTCTCGACAGGGAATGCATCGTCATGCCACGAACACGACGAGAAAGCGTCCTTGATCGCTAACTGTAATTCTTCAAAGGCTTCATGCTGCTTTCCCTGTACAATCAACGCTGCGGCGTGATTGCTATGGGCCTTCAGACTATCGCATGCTGTCATGATGATAAGACGTGAGGTCTGTCGTCGAAACGATGAATAATATTATTATTGTGACATCAAAAGGGCTTGAATTGTTTCCCCTTCTTTTTCTTTTCGAAAACCCGATTGCGAAGTCTTTGCCAGATAGATTCGACATGTAAAGAAGAACCGGCTATCGGAATTCATATTTCATACCCAGCGGTGCTTGTTCTCTGAAATGATTATTTTTCTGTCCCATTAACAACAGCTGACTTTAAAATAAGGATAGGGAGTATTGATGTGGTCCAGATTTCGGTAGTATTTGATCAAGATTTCACGCTTCTTCTGGAACGGTCCCGCAACCATGCTAGATATCGCTACTTCTTTTTGTGCATGTGTTCGACCGATGTTCGACCTCTATATTGCGAGCTTGGCGTATAAAAGGAATAGAAAGGAGATGGGATTCTGTATGAATTCATTATATGTATGTGTTTATCAGGTCTAGAACTGGGTATATATATTGTTCTGTTTCTATTTATAGAATTCTCATGATTTTCGGTGTCGTAACAAAGCTTTTAAAGCTGTCTGGGAATTTATTCCCACGACCGAATTAATTCATTCTTGTATTCTATTACTATATAATACAAAGCTTAGCATAGAATTGTACATCGATTTTTAAAACGAATCTGGCCGCGAGCATAGTACAGTAAGGTCGAGACAAAAAAGAAAAATTGTAATAGGGAACATATCGTCATCCAACCAGAGCTCGTGGAAACATTCTTTTGGTGTACATACCAGATGCAATTCGCATCCTAGTGATGACTGTGAATGCTGTGTTCTGCGACACAACAGATGTTCTAACTGAAACGTAATACAGCAAAAAATTAAGAAATAGCTAGATACCTTTTGATGTGAATCTTACCTAAACGTAGCGTTCGTTCTGTCCTTCTTTGTGCGTCCATCCCGTTTCTCAACATTTTCGAAACGAGTTACTGCAGTGATAGTGATCAACGTCACCCTTGTCCTCCTTCTGTTTTTCCCTAATACGGAGAGATTGATGGGGGGCGAAGATTCAAATGTGCATAACCTGCCCATATTAGTATATCTCGTGTTCTTTGATAGAGCGCGATACTCAGAAGAAAGACTTAGTTTAACTTCTCGAAGATCCGCATATCAATGAAACGTAGTGATGGGTCTGGACAGATCTAAATAGGAACAAAGATTTTCAAAAGTCAGATCGTGGATACCAGAACCATGATGCACGGCGACAGAAAGCTTTGGACAGATGCGAAAGATCTTAACTAAGCACTGGTGATGTTGCGCACAAAAACAAACAAAAAAAAAAAACAGGTCACGTCAAGCACTATCTCACTATCGGCCGTTTTCATTCTGCTCTTTGATATTCGTCAACACATTAATAAAAGGGCGCGATGGTTCATCTTTCTCCCAAACAACAACAGATCGTCAACACGATCGCAGCTCTGGCTGAAGATGGGAAGTCCGCTTGTCGCAACCGCGTCATGCTGGCCTGCGGCTATACCAACAAAAAGAGCGCAGGATTTGTCGTTGCCTTGTCAAATCTCAAGAAGAAGTTCAATTGTCTTGTATTTGACGCAAATTCCATCACTCTTACGGAATTGGGTCAAGCCGTGGCGCAGCCCATCGATGGAATCACCATGCCAACCAACGAAGATCACATGACCAAGATCCGGGACACCCTCCGTGGAAATAAAGTCAAGATGATATTCGATGTTTTGTCCAATGGGAAAATCCATACGCGTGATTCCGTTGCCATGGCCGTCGGGTATCCAAATGCTAAATGTGGTGGATTTGCCGTAGCCATGTCGCAACTTGTATCGGATGGATTCATGGGATACTGCAAAAACGATGAAGGTATCCCCTCTATCATGTTGACGGACGCCGTGTTCCCTTTCGGACGCCCGTAAAGGAGAAGAGATTAAAGCACATTTTACCTATTTCATAGATATCGCTTTCGATTGCTAAACGCATCCAAGCTCGTCACCGTATGTGCAACCTTGCACTGGTTTTAGTCTTCACAGCAGATAGGCTGCCTTTTGATAGTGCCTTTCATGAGTGAAACAGTAGCGAAAAGGTGTTATATTGCATGCCTCAATGACACTTAACTCGTACATTACAAACTGAATCACCATGAAAGTGTTTCCTTGCTAGTCTTTCATGGTATTCCATGTCCATGCACCAAAACTTGTCCCAACAATTATAGCCACCATATCAATGACCAAAATGGGAATACCCATAAACTCTTCTGTCAACGATGCACCAGGGAAGTTGATGTACACCTTGACTAGTGTGATGATCAAATCCGACAAACCTTTTCCCAATAGTATGAGACTAATCCCTAGAAAAGGAAATTTCAACGGATATTTACTTTCCTTCTCCAAACGTTTCCTCATGCTGTTATCCCTATCATCTTGAACCGTTGAAGCCATCTGGAGCGCCTTGTCGCACCAGCTATCTGGCATACCTTGCGGTGGACATGAAATACGCTTCTCGACAATAGGACCAGCCAATTCCACACGCATTACATCTACATCGCCCCGTCGATATCCCAATTCCTCGATCAATACACGTTTCATTTCACGGGTAATCATGACAGTAGTAGAAGCCCCCGCAAAGTCTTCTGGGTTGAGAGAGGATGACAACATGGAGGGATCGTCGCTGGCAATTTCTTCCTGGTTATTGCTGTTACTCCTGCTCCTGGGTGGCAGAGTGAGTTCTTTTGTTGTGGACTCTGGTGATTTGGCATCAAGAGCCTTAATTCCCGCATCCTTTTCGTTGCTTTCTTCGGATGTAGAAGAAAAAAGCAGGATACTACGGTTACTACATGTGAACATGTTTCTCATTGCAACCTTCCGTATTGTGGGAGCCGGGGATGTACGAGCGACATGCATGATTCTTTTTTGTCTTTTCTGGATTGGACGATTCGGTGTGAAAGCTCCAACTTGACAAAGTCCACCAATCCAAGCAATTGTTAAACACGTAAACTGAGACAACTTCATCATCGTTTATTCATAACTTGTGATCACCGTCATTTCAAAGAATGATCCTGTTGCATTATGCAACAGTTGCGTAGCTCCCCCATTCATTGCTGTTACATGAGGCAAACCGTTTGTCGGATGAACACGTACGTGAAAAATGAGCCGTAGTAGCAGCAGGACTTGGTCTGTTCGGTTTCATCATCGACTCGCTTGGAAATCCAGTCACGACCAACTTCCATCGTGAGCCGTGAGAGATACTATGATCTACTCCTACCTGGTAAATTTCGTGGGTTGTTTCGTCGCGCACGAAGATTATTGTATTCGTGTGAGGATGGAGATATTTTGGACGACGGTTATTCTCACACGCGCCAAATGGACCGACCTCTTTGCGGCACACCGCAGCGCTCCCACCAACAGCACCAAAGACAACGACGACTGCGACGAGAACATCCACATCCAAAATCCAAAGCAAATACTGAGGTACTATTCGCAGTTTATTTGAAGAGAAGGGAAAAAAAAACGTCTCTTTGTCTCTTGCTGTATTTATGTGTGTGTTGTCTTTGTTGACTCTAGCGTGTCAAGTATTAGGCTTTAGTTCGTGAGAAACAGGCACTGACGAGAAAGAAATCGCAAAACCAAGGAATCGATTCTTGTGGGGGTTGTTGGTTGTTGTAGCTGCCCCTCCGTGGTTTCGACGATCTGATTCGATCTTTGGTATTTCTTTTACTTTCTGAGAGTGTCATCCACGTTTCGTGGAAGAAAAAATTATCGTTTCTTTTTGCAGCATGACGGACGAAATCAACGCTAGTCGTCTCGCTACTGCTACTACTACTAATAGTGCTAGTACCCCACGTCTCAAAGAATGTGTTTCCACAGATAGCCAAGATATGGAAGATGAAGACGGCGTTCTCCTCGATCGTGACTTGCCTTTGCTCTGTACGCCCGTGTTGGTAGGACGCCCGTCCTCTTCCTCTGCCATACGACAATCCTCTTCATCTTCACCGCCTCCCCTTTCGTTATCGGAAAGTATAACTTCTACAGGCCTAACAGCAACAACAAGCATGTCGAGTCGACAGCAACAGCAGCAATCCGATGCTCGCCATTCTTTGCGCAATGATTCTATTCTCAGCACCAGTCCGTCAGATGAATTTTTCCTCGCCGCGCAAGATGCTGCCCTGGCGGAACGACAACAAGCACGTTCCATGCGAGGAGGGGCACGAACAAAGAACAACAGCAATCCACAACAACAAGTTACCATTCCTTCACCTCGACAGCATACTATGCGAAGGAACACGGAACAGTACATGGAAGATGCTTCTATGGAAGCGTCGGTCATGGTATTACCGGAAGAACGTTCTTTGCCCGAAGAAGAAGAATCCACGAGTACGACACCGGATTCGGCTACGGCGTCTGCGAATTCTTCTTCACAGTGGACTCAAATTGCGCCGCATGCACCACTTTACAGAACGACAACGAGAGGAAAAACGGATGTAATTCTTGTACGACACGACGACGATGGTGATGAAGGCGGCGGCGGCGGCGGCGACGACGATAGTACCAAGAAAAAGAAAAATTCCACACCCGCACGCGAGGAACGACAACCCTCATTTCGGGGACATTTTGAACCACCGGAAACTACGGATACTGCTACAACCACACCAGGAAGGCTGCGTTCAATTTCTAATGGGGATTCCAGTTTGATGCAGCCAACCCGATCGGGACACGAATCCTTAACACCACGCGTCCAGCGGACGACTCGCCGTCCGCGCACGGCAACGGCACCGATCATGCCCCTCGTAGCGTTGGATGAAATCCCCCAATTATTGGTCCAACATGAAGTGCTATCCCAGGTGGCGGCATCGCCTGCCGCGGCCCTGCATGCAATTTTGGCGCCACTTCTAATGGACGCGACAACTTGCTTTACCGTTGACACTGTGCAAACTGTCTTGACTTCGGAAGAAGAAGCAGATTGGACCATGAACGTACCATTACCGGAACAATCGATACGATCCATGGCTGGGAAACAGCTCTCTCCATTAGTGTCCTTATTATCGGCAACAATTGCCGATCAACCTCTATTGTTTCGATTGCCGATCACATTTGGGAGGGCTGTACTGCGGATATTGGTACGTCTCTTGACGCACGAGACGGACGCGGAATATAATGCCATGTGTTTGCTTCGCCGGGATGATAATATGACTTCCGACCCGGTCTCTCCGACTCTTTGGACGGATCCCGATCACGCAAGTCGACGACCTCATTTGCTCTACAGTGTGGTGCGGCTTTCGACGGGATGGAATGCCGTCGACACGATTTTAAAATTAGCCGAAACAGCCGCCGATAATCGTACCTATCATGGCCTAATACCGGCTTTGGCAAGATTGACAGGTGTCCTGTGCACGGCGGGGGTTACACCTCATATTTTGAGACGCTTACTACAACTTATCAAAGATCAACCGCTGTTGTCACTTGCGGCGCGTTTGACTTTGACACGAAGTCTCACGACGGCAGCCGCTGGTGCCGCCCAACAAAGTGTGTTGCTGGCCAAGGCGGCACCCTTGCATTTCTTTTTGTTTAGTGGTCATCCAATCCAACGCAGCATTAAGGGGTTGACAGCTTGGCCGTTCCGTAATGATTTCGGTATGGCCACGTGGTTTCGTATTGAAGACGGAAACGCAGCATCGACCTTGCTCCGCGTCCAAACAGACGATGGAGCGGGTATCGCGGTCACGTTGGTGCCTATTGGTTCATCCGCACCGGCCTATACCATCGCCGTGAATGTATATGATGCTGGCAATAGCACAACTGCACACCGTTTAGAAGTTTCCACATGTGCCCTCTTACCACGATTATGGTACCATGTGGCCGTACGACACACTCGCTCGCGACTCAAAGGAGTCTTTTCCTTGTCAACACGACAACAATTATCAATCCTATTGGATGGCAAAACTATGATGAACGAAAACTTGCCATTTCCTCGACTGGGAAACGCCGATGTCGACAGTGATTTTACTTCTCCCACTTCGTCTCTCTTGAACATGCGAAGGAATACGGGAAGTCATGCATCTCGCATTAATTTGAATTTGCAAGTTGGCGAGGGTTTCGAAGGGCAGATGGGGGCCGTGTATATTTTTAAAGAAAGTGTATCAGATGCATCTTTTCGGACACTCTACGAAACGACGGGCGGAAAAGAAAAGGCGATGAGAAAGTCCGCCAGCCTCGGCGGAGGCTGGGATGCTAGGCATACTGACATTGTCCGCAAGTCACGTGTCTTGGATGTTCATTTGAAAAATGATGATGCGGAAGAAATTGTACTCAGTCAACGCAAATCCTATCATAATCGTCGACGAGGTTTGCAGGACAAAAACTTGGCCGTTGTAGATCTTGGCGGTGGCGAGGATTTGGATTCGACAGAGGCTCTTCCGGCCGATTTACTCATCGCTGCGTTTGGTTCAAAAGCTTTTGTCGTGTGGGACCCAAGGCGTACTTGGGATGGCTTCCTGTTTGAGTTGCACGCTGGTGCTCATTTGACCATGGATGGCGTGCAGTCATGGTCATGTGATGGGGCACAAGACGTCATTTCTAGTTTAGGTGGCGTACAGGCACTCATCCCTCTTTTTCGATCACTCATTGCAATTTCTGCGAGTACCGACATGACCATAGGAGGCGGGAAGGATGTTCCGCTTCCTGTGTTGTCGCATTTATTTGAATTACTCGCTGCATTTGTTCAGGACCACAGCGAAAATGCTCGCGAGTTGCTACGTTGCGGAGGGATCGACATTGTTGAACAGCTTTTGGTGGCGACGAAGAGAGTTACAGGAAGTCGACCGAGGAGTGCATCATTGTTTGTTGCTCTCTCTTTATCAGCATCATTGGCGGATCAGCTTGTAAATTCACTTCTTTTACTGCGGTCTGCTTGTAGCCATTACGTCGGGTTGGAAACTAAGGTATTCTCAAGGCTATTATTCAACCTGAATCTATGGCTAGGCGGACTTCCATCCACTTGCGGAGCAGCCCTTCACCTCCGCTTCCTTCCTGTGCTTGCCGCATTGACTCAAATGAACCCTGAAAAAGTGCGCGATTGCGTTGGGGTAAGGGAAATTGCTCAAATACTGAAAGAAACAAATTTGCTCCAGAAAGGATCAACCGACGGAAAGAACCGATTCGAAATGGTGGCGTTATCGGATGAAGTTTCGAAAGAGAAGCTACTCGATTCGGAAAGGCGACATGTTAACGAGACGTTGTTTGGTATGATCTTTGAAGTCCTTTTCTCGGGAACAACGCCGAATGAGTTGGGACCTCTGTTAAACTTTATTTCTGCGGGGATTGAAGAATTCCAGCTCGCCGATGGACAGCCTGCGGATGAAAGCCCGCAATACGAGACTATCACAACTGCATGTTTGACTCTACTGATGATATTACAGACCAAGCCGTCAGCAGTTGGCTTATATGAGAGTTTTGCGCAGTGTTGCGGTAGTGTCCAAGGAGGCGTGGCGTGGATTCTAAGCGTTCTGGTGAATTCGAGAGACGACACAAGACGGGCACTCGGAATCCGTTGTGTCTGGAATTACGTGGATGGAACGTCAAGGGGTGACGATTTACCCCTGAATATTGCGAATTCGGTTCTCTCGCAAGACTCTGACGCGATGGGCGTAACAGACGGCGCTACTGTTACTCGGACAGCAACTATGACCGTAGCTTCACTCGCAAAAGGATTAGCGTCCATGAATGCTGGGTCAAGAATAATATCTCTGTCTTCCAAGTTGGGTCCAAAGGTCGTGTACAAGCTACTCTGGCATTTACTTCGAAGTCACAGGGCAGAGCTTGGTCCGAGAACCCGTTTTGCGCTCTTATCATGCATGACAATTGATACCGAAAGGTTTTCATGGGCAACATTCGAAGGTATTCGAAGTGATTTCTCCGTTAAATGTTATCACAGAAATGTTGGTGGCCAATACATTGCAGTTGGAAGGGTCTCAGTGGTACTGGACGAGCCTTCTAGCCTCGTAGGTTTGTCCCTTCAGCATAAGCTCACAATCAGCACTGTCCTTCGGCTCCTACGCTACCTTGAACCTACTACGATGGATGCATGGCTTTCCGATCTGATATCTTTGGCCCAATCAAGTAAAAAGAGTGTGTCCCTTTTGTCGTCGATCGAAGATTGGCAACCCAGTCTTTTTCATCTCGTGTCTGAAACCGTTGAACAGCTTTCGACCGCGAGACTGAAACAATCTTCGGAGCTTTGTCTTGCCGTCGCGAAAAGACTCGATCTGTGTTTGAAGCTTTACGGAACACTTTTGGGTCAAGTACTACGCGAAGGTGGGGACAAAGCGCTGGATGCAGTCGAAAATGCAGCTTCTTTACAGAGAGTCTGTGTGAATGGCGGCGTAGTACTTCTCCTCGTTCTCAGTGCATTATGTGTCGATTTGTACGACCATGGCACCTTGCTTGAAATGGGATCCATATCAGCAAATGATTGGAAAGATCTAGATCTTGATCACGATAGCCTGCTTTTGAAACAAAGTGCGAAGCTAGTGACTGATGCAATTCTTTCGAATGGTACGAAAGGTCTTGACATTACGGCCGCGGTGCGGAGCTGGCGATGCTTGAGGCATCTGGCCGAAGTTGTTGTTGCAATGGTCACCAAAAGCGGATTTGGTGTTGTCGACCTTTTCGATTACAACATGCAACGTGCGTCTGCTGTGGATTCCATATCAGGTGGATTGCATGGGATTAGGCTGGACGACGCAAGAATACCTGGCGTTGGTGCTTCTCGGTACATGGACTTTTTAACCGCTTCCGGTCTTTCCGAAAGTAGCTCTGAAGCAAATCTAGAGGACGCCAAGAAAGAAATTGACAGAAGACTTTGCGTCTCGCTAACTGCACAGGTACTTACCCTTCTTGACGCTTTCATTTTCCCCGACTCGCTGGATCCTTCCTTGCCTGCTTCTCAACTTCATGGTTTGGCACTTGTTCGAAACTCTGAACCGAGGCTGGGGAGATCACAAGGACCTTTAGTGGCATCTGCGGTCCGTCTTTCTTTCTTACTGCTTAGCACACTCGAGCCCTGTAGTGTCAAATTTCTACAATGTGCCAGTCGATTGAGGTGCTTGATACATTGGGCTTTGGACCTGATCCGAGAAACCGCAGCGCAAGAAGGAGCCCTCCCAGCTTTTGATCAGCGAGTTACTCACCTTGACAGACTTATTCTTGCAGTAGTGTTGCACTGCCATAGGTCTCTTGGTCGGTGTTCAGCGCTCCTGTCAGAAATTGAGTCTTCTTCTTTTGGAAAATACTTTGAATCAAAAGACGCCCAAAAGCGCCATTACAGACGATTGCTCAGAGTTGCCCTTGAATTAAGGGACGTTGTATCTGCTGTTTACAGGGGTAGAAATTCTGTTGTGCTGTGCACATTATCAACAGAGGCGTACGAAGATTTACGACAGAGCCTCGAGGGTATTCAGGTGTCGAAACAGTCGTCAAGGGAATCGATAGCCCGCGATTTTCTTGCCAGCAGGTGGGTATCGAAGTACCAGGACGTTGAAATTAAAGCAGATCTGTCCATTCCAGAGCAGGTCACCATGCAAACCATTCCGCTGAGCAGTGACGACGTGGCAAACGTCTTCCAAGGTTTTACCGCAATGCAGAAACTCGCAAACGAAGGGAACTCGATCCTCGTGGATTTCGAGAAAGCTCTTAACACCTGTTTCGAATCTTACCTCGAATATCAACGTAAATGGGCCGAAACTGGTGCAGTCAGAGATCTGGAATTCGAGGGTGATACAGTCACGAAACGACTGGCGGAGAGGAGCACCAATGATTCCTCTGACTTTGTCAAGGTTAACGCGGCGAGAAGGTTGGCAGCCGACAACAGATGGCATGGTGTGCAGCGGAAGGCTGTGCTTCCTTGGGTTGTAGAGAAGCACTGGAAGTTGGGCAGATTCACCGATAAGCATGGCCGCCGAATCCTTCTTGTTCAAAATGATGCTTTTGATCCACACACTGATGCTGATTATGAAAGCTCCCTTGACAATTCATCAGCAATTAAGGCGGATGGTGATAGCAACGATCGTAAAAGCAGTCTCACTGACCTCATCAGGCGTAACGCAGATGCTTTTGTTGTCCAGGAGGTAATATCGGAAAGCGACACAACCGAGGACGAATCGCTTGTTCACGACAGCGACGGGGAATCTTCAACTGATTTAGAGTCTTCGACTGACGGCGACACAGCTAGTGACCCTGCTTCCGATCGAAAAAGAATGGAGTCCGTAGACGAGTCAGAGTATGATGAGTGGGACAAGATCGACTCTAAGGAAATAGCGCACGTCGATGCTGAAGGAGACGTCGACGGTTGGGCCCGAGCGTTCATCTGGTCCGAACACGAGGCCGTGGTTGCAAGATTTGAGTCTGTGATGGTTGTTTCTCTCCAGTCTTATGTGACCGGGAAGCTGCTCCTTACTACCCATGGGCTGTACTTCCGTCAGACCGGCGAAGAGATGAGTGTTATGACTAAGGAACGAGTGGAAGGAAGCGACGCTGCGACAGAAAACCGCGATCGACGATGGCGCCTAGCCAGGCTGACTGAAATCCACGGACGACGGTATTTGCTTCGTCAGCAAGCAATCGAATTGTTCTTCTCTGACTGTCATGAGCTCTTCATTAATTTTCCCGGTGGAGTGAAAGAGAGGGATCGTTTTCACGCGAAACTGCGGAACAACTGCAAGGTAAGTTAACGCTCGGTCGAAAGCTCTAGTTTGTAGTGTATCAATATAATTTCACACTTGCGTTTGCCAGGTACCCATGCTTTGGTCTCCAAAGTCCTTGAATCCTAGAGTTGTATTTCGCCGTTCAAGGCTAACAGAACTTTGGATGAAAAGGAAAATATCGAATTTTCAATACCTTATGGCCTTGAATCGGATGGCTGGAAGGAGTTTTAACGACATCACCCAGTACCCTGTCTTCCCTTGGGTTCTCGCCGACTACGTCAGCAATGAAATTGACCTCAACGACTCAAGGGTTTATCGCGACTTGACAAAACCAATCGGGGCTCTCAACCCCGACAGGCTTGCTCAATTAATCGAACGATACAAAGATCTAGAGCTCTTCGGATTCCCAGAAGCCGAACGTTTCCTCTACGGGAGCCACTACAGCTCACCTGGCATTGTCCTGCATCTACTAATCAGGCAGGAGCCATTTACAACGATGGCAATCGAGTTACAATCAGGGCGCTTCGATTGTCCCGACCGACTCTTCTACGACATCGCATCCAGCTGGAATGGAGTCATCACATCTTCATCGGACATGAAAGAGCTGATTCCCGAGATGTATTGTCTACCGGAAATGTTTCTGAACACGAACAACTTTCCGTTAGGGACGACACAGAGTGGAAGAGTAGTCAACCATGTCAGCCTTCCACCGTGGGCGAAAGGATCGGCATACGAATTTATTCGGATCCAAAGGCTTGCTCTTGAATCAGAATACGTATCGCAAAATCTAAATCACTGGATTGATCTTATTTTTGGTTTCAAACAAAGGGGAGAAGAAGCAGAAGCCGCGCATAACATTTTTCACCACTTGTCTTATGAAGGTGCCGTCGATCTGGATAAAATTACTGACGAGGTTGACCGCCTCGCAGCCGAAAGCCACATTCAGAACTTTGGACAGACTCCAAGTCAGCTTTGTGTACTGGACCCGCACCCTGAGCGATTTCCTGCCGACGAATGTTGGAGGCCTCTCATTTACGATATTTCTGTTCCTAAACGTCTCAGATGCTACACGCCGTCGAAACAGTTCGGCAACAGTAACAGCGAATTCGGAAACGGGGCTCTGGTAAAAATCCTACCCCTTTCCGATTCGGTGGTCGTCGTTCATGCAGACCTAAGCATTGGCTCTTATCGTTACAATTTACATCACAAATCCCAACGTCTCAGGATGGACCGATTGCGCCCCTTGGCAAGGCGGGAACTTAGCGTATCTAGAATTGCGATGAAAAGGGGTTCAGCTGTACCGCCGGAAAAAGTGGACGGAACCCCATACTCAATCCACAATCATTGCGTCGATTTGACTCTTGGCGGTAGAGCGAAAGAAGAGCTGCGACGCAATGCCGTGTTGCCGTCTGGTCGTCTGATCAGTGGAACGGAGTTGACGTGGAGTGCGGCAGAGGCTTCTTCAATGCTTGTTAGCTGCGGATACTTTGATGACACAGTAAAAATTCACGGTACTGAGAGCCTGGACCTAATTGCATGCGAAAACGGCGGTCACAGGGGACCTATTCGTTGCTTATCTATCGCCTCGGATGGGCTCATGGTTACAGGTGGCCAGGATGCTACGTGTCGTGTTTGGGTAGTCAACCACGCAGATATGGCCGTTGCTCTATCAGATGGCTACGTTCAAACAGCTTTGGGAGCTTCAAACGACGGAGAACAGCTACTTAGTTGCTGTCACGTCTTATGGGGCCATGACACACCATTGACGTGCGTTGATATTAATTCTGACTTGGACATCATCGTTTCTGGGAGTGAGGACGGACTTGTTTGCGTTCATACTATTCGACGAGGAGAGTTCATCCGAGCTTTCCGACCTCCCAGTGTTGGAGACCGTAAATCTTCTGTTTCAAGAATCGCATTGGATTCTACCGGGAATATGGTGGTTCATATGAGTGATGGCGGACTTTATTCTTACACGGTGAATGGTGTCCAGCTCGCTGCGATCGATGCCGGAGAACTTATTTATGACATGAAAATATGCTCTCACGGAGAGTTTGTTGTGACTGGAGGCGATGATTGTCAAGTTCGAATCTGGACACTTTCAGACCTAACTGTGAGAGCAATGCTTGACCTCAGCAGTCACGGCCCTATTCGTTGCATTGCCATCACACCAGATGACATGAATCCAATTAACCAATACCTTTTCATTGGGTCCGATGACGGATCTATTACGCTTGTTGATCGGGATCCTGACGTTGCTGGCGGATAACCTACGTCTCGCATTTAGTTTTGACAGATATCATTTCTTACACTTTAAAGCATCGCCAACTTGATGGGAGGTTGAATTTGCTTATGAGCACTCGATGTTGCAGAAGGGGTCGTTTCCGGAGCAGTGGCCTCAGCTGGGCCATTGTGCTGTCTTGTAATAGCCACCTTCCGTTGGAGTTCTGGCAAGTAATTTTGCAAAGCTAAGCCTAGCCAGCTCAGAAGGAGATATCCGGTACACAATAAAGCCAAGTGTTTCATCGCATCGCCATACGTCTGTCCTGCAAGACCAAGTGCATCAATCACTTGGTCACCATTTTTAACCAGGGCCAAACCGCCCATGCGTGGCAAATCACGAACCTTGGAAAGCCAGCCTTTCGAATTTTGAAATACCATACCTGGGTATTCTCTCAGACATAATGCCTCGATAGCATAGGCAAAAGGGCTCAACCTTTTCAGCCATCGAACAACACGGGGAGGTGTTTTAGTTGAATCTACTCCACTTGGATTGATTACGCCGACTACCATGAGTAAAACGAGAACGGGGATGGATGCCGTCTTCCCCAGCTCGGCATCCGGAGACCAGCACCCTAAGGCCAGTCCCAATGACGCTCCAGCGGTAGTAAGCAAAGAAAACGTCGCGGTAACGTCTTTCCAGGCTATACGAATTCCCGAAACCTGTTTAAGTACTGTAGTAAATACACACGCAAAGAAAGAATCCATAGGAAGTTCCGCTAGGATCTTTGCTCCTAGGTATTCCTGTGCAACAGTCCGGTGAGAAAGGAGGAGGGTGCAAGATCAGGGTTCCATTTCTTACGTACAATCGCAGTGTATTGGCTCCGCGTCTGCTCACGGTTGACGACGGGTCGTTCATCCGCAAGTAGAGTGATTGTCTATGAAAAGAAAAAGATTAAAGTCCAATTCAGACGGTTGTCAGATGAGTATGGTCCTATGACAGAAAACATGTACGCAGCCAGCCAGCATCATGACACCCACATACCTTCATGAAGGCGAAGAAACACATGTTGATGGCCCCAAACGATAAGAGTGCGACTCGATCTGCCACGGACGACGCACTAGGTGGTTTCCCAGGTGCCACCGACGGAAAGATCGAAGCCAAAAGGGCAGCATTGATGGCACTGGCCAACAGTCGAAATACATGAATGGAGGTATTGCGAATATTTTGGCGCCACGATCGACGCAACAAAGCTCCGAACCGACGAATGATATGCATAGGACCCGCGGGGGAAGGATCATTAACCGTCACGATATCCCGCCACAGCAAGGCATTCGAACGGAGTTCGCTATGCCGTATTTCTCGTTCAGTAAAATTCTGAATGATGGCATCAACACGCGTTTGATCTTCCACAGTTTCTACAGAAATGAGATCCATCAAAAACTCTGCCGGATTGGTTTCTTCTGGACATTCATAACCAATTTGGGCAAAGTACGGCAAACATTCACTCCGTGGTCCACTGTAACATACATGCCCTCCCGATGCCATGAGTATGACGCGATCAAGCAATCTCCAAATTGAAGAACGCGGTTGATGGAGACTGCACAGAACGGGAATGTTCCGATCTCGCGCAACTTGCCGCATCAAATCTACTACCTTATGCGACATGCTTGCGTCCAACCCACTCGTGGCCTATTTTTGTTATTTCGGGAGTATTCGCAGCGGAAATGGTAGATGCATGAGGTATCGATGCGTCGGTATGGTTTCCGTCGTTTCAATTTTTTTTTT
>Ga0051981_10000706_pt1 | contig 16517 bp, 13 predicted proteins | sample CryGey13umfilter_3_FD_59644 | JGI IMG/M metagenome (GOLD analysis project Ga0051981, IMG submission 59644) | Groundwater microbial communities from aquifer in Utah, USA - Crystal Geyser 4/10/14 3 um filter | ecosystem: Environmental > Aquatic > Deep subsurface > Groundwater | place: USA: Utah... | reverse complement strand
TTATTCTTGATTTTGACGAAAAATAAAATTTTGACTTAAAATTAACGTGTAATTTATTTTTAAAACTGTATTATTGGCCAAAAATGAGGAATATTTTGGGAAAATGATAAAAATCTCATTTTTTGACGAAATATAGAATAAGCGCACAAAACCGGATATGTCCCTGATTGTTAATTCTTGTAACCCTTGTGGCCAATAAACTCATTCCGCGCACCATAACAAAATCTGTTCATTGTAAGGTACAGTATTCCGCGAAAATCTTCGATGAGAAGTACTATTATTGTGTTCCGTTTCTTTTATAATATCAAAACCAAACGCACACAGGGCTCTCTGCAGTCTTTGCCACACTTTTCTCCGCTTTTTTGTCGCACTTCTTGGATATGAAACGGAATTTGGTATCCTATCCTATCTTGGAGAGCAATGCAAAATTTGGAATATCCAAAGCTGCTTTTATCTTGTGCAGACTCGTACGAGCATTACTAATAACGGTAACACCGACAGAAAGCCACCCAAACGATCTCTTGAAAGACGCACGATGTACGATTCGCTTGCTTGGTACTTTGCGTTTGGTGCCCTACACGAGGCCGCTCACTTGGTGGCGTTCTCAGCTTTGTCATCATTGTGGGGGCAGGGAGGTGGCAACACCCAAAACCATCTATTTGTTGAAGGCGATTCCGACGACTCGATCACTACCCACCTCCTACGCGCTATATTGGGACGTTATTGTGCGTTGCCGTCGCAGAACGACAATGGTGATATTGACTGGATCTGGATGGCGACCCGGCATACCGGTTGGATCTTTAGTGTTTTTATGGCCTTGGCATTGCATTTCATGTATCAACGGAAACCAAATTGGATTTCATCATCTGCCACCTTGGCTTGTTACGTAACGGCGATGGAAGCCCTGTCGACTGATTTGTTAGGACTCGTGCCCATGATTTCTTCTTCGTCATCCCCTTACCCCTATCTCTTTTGTGGTAACTTTGGTATAATATTGTTGAACACTGGATGGGTACAACACGATGGCGGTAAAACGGCGCTCGATGTATTGGAAACCATGGTTAAGGTCACCATGATGCGAGGTGCTCAACAAGGGGGCGTAGTCACCTTCGTTCAGGAAAATCAGCACGGTATGAAAGGCATTCGCAGTCGCGTTGTAAACGCAAAACGATCCGATCTCAGTAAACGGATTCGCAGAACACTGGAACGAGATGCCTGTAGGGGTGGCAAACTTGTCCTTGGCACAAATACTAACATGGTACGAGGGTTTTACGGTCATACGCGCTTTGCCACATCTTCCAAGGCTGAATTCGATGGTACACATCCCCATCAATGGGTCCCTCGCACAAGCCGACGCGTATATCATCCATTTGTCATGGACGCAACGACCACGACGACGACGGCAACAACAACACCAAGCCCCAAAACAATCAGTGTCGAAAATTACATCACCCACAACGGTGACTTGGATTTTTTCCAGGTGAATGGTAAGACTTACAATCTGACGGCTGTCCAAGAATGGTTGGAGGTGGCCACGGAAACACCCATGCCGTGTACGGTCGATAGCGCAGCCATCGCGGGATTAATAGACCTCATTCGAACACAAGGTTGTTTCGGATTGAGTGCCCGATTCGCCATTGCATTTGAGCTGTCCACAAGTACCTTGACGAATCCCAGCGAGACAAGGCTGCCAACCTATGCCCAATTCGAAATGATTGCAAAGTATTTCGAAAAGGCTTTGGAAGAAAAGATTGTCGAAATGAAAGCAAAGATCCCAAAAGGGTCAATTTTGGACGCGATTTCATCTAATCCGATAGAGAGATTGGATATGGCTACCAATGTGCTCAGGCTTCTACAAACAATGGACGGCGGAGCTACCCAGGAAAAAGCTTTTGTGGCGCTATTGAAGTGGATCGACGAGGAACAAGGTGCTTCGCTCATGAGGTTTGTTGAGGTTACCATCGACGCCTTTTTCGACAATGATTTACTTTTCACAACACAGTACTTCATGAAACATGCCAAGGGATCGTTCGGACTTGCCATCATCACCTCCCTTGATGCTCACCGTCAAGTGTGCTTTGCAGCTCGTGGACAAACCATGTCGATTGCTTTTTATCCAAAAAAAGGTATCATCTGCTACGGGTCAGAGCAAGCCGCTGTAAAGGCAGCTTTGAAGGCCGAAACACCAGATGGTAGTGATCGGAATGCTGACGCCGGCCCAGCGGCGCGCTTTGATTTAGATGATTTGAGTGGAGAAATTGTCCTCTTGGATTGGGGTGATGACATACCCGCGATTTCTCCTCCGAATCGAAAGTTAGTTGCGGAGAAGCTAATGGGAGGAAAGCTCAACGTCGTTGTTGCTAAGACATCTACCTGTCCGAGCCTCGGACCTGTATCACGCCGATTAATCGAACTTGAGAATAATCCACTTATTACCCCTCTCCCCGAAGAAGCCAAGGATCTTGTCTTGAAAGACATTCAGGACATTCCGAGAATTTGTCGCGACATTCAGAAAGACTGGAGAGAGCCTGGCTTAAATCGGATGAGCGCGTGGACGTTACGTCAGGCAATACTCAAGCGCATGAAAGGAATTGTGGACGGGTCCATTCGACGCTCTCCCAAAAGTGTCGACATTCTGTTTACGGGTTGCGAAGTATCGTTGTGGCTTGCAGAGCAGACAGCTAGCGATCTACAAAAAGCTTTTCCAGAACTTGGCATACAGGCTGTCAGCAGCAACAAAATTTTAGGTCTTTTTGGACAAGAACTGACGGTACCCTCTGTTGGATATCCCATGTCCCAGAAGACACACGACCTTAAGGATGTCATCGTGGTTATTGTAAGTCATAGTGGCGGGACGTTTGCACCGCTTGCCTGTTCCAATTTATTGCAGAGCACAACCCAGAACATGTTTGTGGTAGCCTCCGAGTGGGACACCCAGATTGGCAAACAACTCCGGGGTATGTCAAATGATACAGGTCTACCAACGAGTCGAATCTTTTCGACTGGTGTGGGACTTCGATCAGCAGAACCTTGTTCGGTCAGTGTTGCCGCCACGCATCAAATCCTCACCAACATTTTCGAGCTGATCAGTGTGGCAATAATCGGGGAGCCAAGTTTCCGCTACGCAAGCGGTGCTTTGATCACCAACTACGATCTACAGATTCTGGAAACGTGCAACCAAAAAAATGTTGTGGCTCTTGAGCATATTGTGGGTGTGACAGCGGAAGGTGGTAAGTACAACTTTCGCTCGCACCTTTTCGAAGTAAGTCGATCAGCAAAACTCACATTATTTTCAGAAATTGTACCTCGGGAGATTTCACATACCGTACACGAGCTTCGTGCAGTTGGTACTGTTTGGGCTCAGCATATACTTGAAAACGCAAAAGCCTATGTGATATCTTTTTTGTACATCGTGGGTACAGTCACAACATTTCCTTTGGTGACGGGTTTAGCGATCGCGTTCGGACTTGACGATGAGAAGTTTTACTACATCACCAGATTCCTAGACAGCCTCATTTATTTCTGGCTACCGCAGATCAATATCATGATACTCCGTTTCTTTGAAGGTCGAAACTTGTGCCATCGCATGGTTGGGCGAACTGTCGTAATTGGTGATATTCCTTGGGTGGCACAGTCCGCAGAGGCGTTTCTCGGCAAGCTATTTGCATGTTCATATTCCATCGCGGGTCTCAATGTTCACAGTGGCAATCCCGGCGATCATCTGGTTCATAGGTCTGTACACACCTCGATGTGTTTCTGCGACAAAGCCTGCTTCAAATCTCACAGATTGCTTGCTTTGCTTGCTTCCTTCCTTCCTGCACAGACACACACATCGAGTTGTGCGCGGAAGTTTGGTAGGGCAACTTGATTTCTAGCATAGTGGGCCATGATGCGGCGCTTCTAACACCTCTTTCTCTCTTTCTTTCTTCAGTTGGTGTGCGGAAGACCGGACGGACGACTGTCTGCTCTCACTTCCCTCGAAGCATCCACTTGCCTCTCGGTGAATCAGGCGTGTAGTATCCAGAGCTTTGGCGGAACGGTGAGCCCTTTGTTGCGATTGCGATGTCAATCCAAACAACAATAACAAACTCACATGCCTTATTTGACGTTTTTTAAGGCTGAATGCATCACGATCGGTCACAATCCCCACAAACTTCCGTTGACGGCTTGGGGGGTGGCTTTGGAAACTCATCGGCCAAATTTTTTATGCGAGGTTTCGGTGAATAGGCTCGACAGGCGCTGCGTTCTCTCCCAAATCAAGAGCGCACGATCATTGCAATCCAATGCTCTGAGTCGTAGTTTTCACAGGAGCGTCCGGCTTAATGATGACGATACTTCTCAAGGTGAATCAAGTTTCTCGAGTCATTCTCGTTTACAGGGAATTTACGAAGATGCTTCCAGGAGCAGGCTTTCTGCAGGAGACAACGACCCTGCGATTCAGAAGCATCTCATTGATACCATTCTCGATCACATCATAAACGAAAAATCCGATATGGAGAGCCTTCGTCTCCTCTTTGAGAAAATCGATACGGACAACAGTGGTTCCTTGGACCAAGATGAGTTCATACGGGCTTTCTCGGAGCGCGCCCCCTCCCTCACCCGTGCCGAAATCGTCGAAATTTTCCACGATAATGACATCGACAAGAACGGGACCCTCGACTTTGATGAATTTATTTCGATTGCGAAGAACCCGCAGGCCAGTGCGGCCTTTACACTTCTCAACGAGGAACGTAGAGTGGGCCCGCTACTCGACGTGCCGCCGACCAAAGAACGCTACTTTGGCGAAAATATCCGCAAGATGCACGCCGATTCCGTCGATGAAATGCTACTATCCTCGCATCAGCAAATGGCCATGGAATTGTACGAATCGCGAGTTGCTTCGCTGCAACGTTTTGTGGCCATGACGGTTCTCTTTCATCAGATTGGCAAAAAAGTGCAAGATTTCTTTCCTGCCATTTCGTTTGGTTTGTTAGGATACCGTATCGATCGTACGCAAAGTAACCTGCGCATCGCGACGACGGCGTCGCCGGTGGGCGGCGCCGACGTCCGGAATCGCATGCTGACGATGAAGATGCGGTATAACATCGAAAGGTCCGTTCGGGCGCTGTCCCGTTCGTGGCCGATTTACCAGCAAGCCAAAATTGCTCAGGCCCTCGCTCAGCACTCGAAAAGTGGTGGCAAGACTGAATGAGACTCGTGACGGATCAAAGTTCTATAAGCAGAGATAACACGGTAGAGGGCTCTTGTAGTTTGGTAGGGAAAAAAGGCTCAATCACACGGTAAACGGTCCAACGCCATCAATAACAGACAAGGTCTGTAACTTGTACGCCATGGATTTTGAGTAATTTTAAAGGCCTGTCAAGGGATATTAATTATGAAACGGTATGATTTGTTACTTTCGTAACATAAGCACTTGGCACATCTTCATTTCACAGTCTAATAACAAATAAGTTGCAGTCCAGATCTTCATTTCATAGTCAAGTGAGACGAGCTGACTGTGAAGAACACAACGTGCATGTCTTGGGATGTTTGAAACGCTAATCCGAATCGTAGTGGGATTAGTGAGTGGCTGAATCTAGGTAGTACCGGCACACTAGTACGAATTCTACGTGTGGTTTGAATTACATCCCCAATCCAAAACTGTCGACTACGCGTGCGAGTCGAGGGTAACACCACCGCCCACGGCGATCGTGCTCCTTTTTTTTTTTGATCCCAATGCGAGCCTTGTATGCACATTCTGCCGTAAGTGGTGTAACAAACGATACCACTCTTTGTAACCTTCATCAAGATGCTAACAATCGAAGATATCAGCCGTCTTCTTGACGTGAAGTTGGAGCCGATTCAACGGGCGCTGAACGAGCGGCAAGAGGCGCTGAACGAGCGGCAAGAGGCGCTGAACGAGCGGCAAGAGACGCTGAACGAGCAGCAAAAGACGCTGAACCATCATCATCACACTGGAGCGATGCTGGGATACCTGGTCGGGGCCCGCGTACGCGATGAGGCAAAGCGCATGTTCGGGCACTCCTTTGCCAAACGTTTCTCGGTTCGATCTATTCATGATGTTGTGTACCTCATTTCAAAGGCAAGGTTCAAGGGTCTTGTTGAATCCAGCAATCCAGAGAAAGGAGTAGAGGCAACCCGAAAACTCGTGGAAAGGGCGGCCTCTGTTCGCGATGCGGTTGCCCGGGCTTTTTTCAGCGCTGCGAAGAATGAGTTGTCGGGGATCAATTACGATTCTCTGTCGAGAGCCGAGGATGCCGCGGAAGAAAAAGACTTTGGGAAATGTCTCGGGATTTTGATCGGTGCTCTCAAGCAAACGGACGGTGTTCCTCAAGATATTGTCCGATTTATGGTGCGGTTAGCAAAAGCCTTTCCCTCCGAACAAAAGAAGGCATCGCCTAAACAAATTTCGGATGCGTTGTTATCCTGCGATGGACCTGGAGTAATGCTGCTAGAGCTGTCTTCTCGATTCAACGACGAAACATCTCAGTGGACGATGGCCACCGGTGAATCATTTTTCGATTCTGTTTGCGAATCCATCGAGTACGACTTGCGCGGGACCATTACCTTGGTGGATACTCACGCTACAATTGCCTGCGGCGAAATAAAGACTTCTTATACTGGCCTGAAAATAGCCAAGAAGCAATTGCTCATCCGCACTCAATTCTTGAAGCACGCGGTGAACGTCATCTTCGGCGAATTTGAGAACGTCGTCCTGCTCGGCCATATTTTCATCTTGATGCACTCCATCGACGAGGATCGGACTCAGTTTCCTGAAGACCAGATGGTGGAGAATGGGGTCTCCTACTACATGTACAGAGTCTAACGATAGCAAAAATAATATTAGAATAACACGCAACGATTGATTTGTAATGGCTCAGTTTTTTCTTGTTCGATTGATCCCCAATTTCACGAAATTTTATCATGACATTAATATAGCCGCGTACCAAACGGAGCTCTCCATCTTCTTCATGGCAACCCTCGTTATCAGGCAAATATAATAAGCTGGCTTTCCTCTATTGGAGATATTCAAGAGAGTTCAAAGAAAATTGTGGTCGTGGTAGTTGTTATTTTATACTCGTACCAGAGAGTCAGCTTTTCACGAGAAGTAGCCATATATTATGTGTTCACTTTTGGTTGTTGGTGCCTGTTGTTGTAATTATTATTTGTTGACTTTTTTTACTTTTTTTTTTCCATCCTCGACGAAGACAGTCATCGTACGCTCCACCATCATCATACGGTTTGCGTTAATAAAAAATAGCCTTACAACTTACAACCTACCCTCTCCCCATCCATGATTGTTCGAGACAGTTCTTCCCGTTTTATCAATGTTAGTTCCTTCACTCACGAAGAATCATGTACCTATTCCCAAAGGGGTGGCATCGATCCGACGCATCTGGACAAGATATCCAAACCGTTAAAGGACGTGACGAAGGACGACGTCCTTCGCATCGAACCCATGACGCCATGGCAAGAATTTTGCTGTATCGCATTTCTGAGTTTTGTGGGTCCCGGTTCCATCATTATCATCCCCCTCCTGACGGCACTGATCGGCTACTTTGTGGCGGGGGATGTGGTCCTGGCCTTTCGTACGGTTGCCATTGCTTTGTCTCCCTTTATCTTTCTATCGCAAGCCTTTTCTCCCAAGGCATTGCAAAGTTGGATCACGCACATGATGTACAAGTACTTTAGTTATCGGATAATCTTTGGAGAAGGTACTACACTCACGATCCAAGAGGACGTCGGTCGTTTGATCGAGGCCACCGAAAAGGCGCGTCCGCAGATCTTCGTGGCACCGCCCCACGGTGTGTACCCCTACGGCTCCATCCTGACAATCCTCATCTGGCCCGTACTGACGGGACATCATCTCTTCGGTCTCTCGGCGTCCGCCGCATTGCGGGTACCCATCATGCGACAGGTATTGCAGGCCATCGGGTGCATCCACGCCGGGAGACGGTACGCGCGTCATGCCCTGGAACACTGGCCGTACACGATCGGGATCAGTACCGGCGGCGTGGCGGAAGTCTTCGAAACCAATTCCAAGGACGCGTGCATCTTGTTGAAAGAGAGGATAGGGCTCATCAAACTTGCCATCCGGACGGGCGCCGATCTGGTACCCGTCTACACGTTCGGAAACACCGAATTGCTCTCGTGTTGGTTGGGGGAAGGCGTACCCCACGGACGACAAACCATGGAATGGTTCTCACGCAAGGTATTGGGTTTCGCGGCCATTCCCATCTTTGGACGCTTTCTGATCCCCATCCCCCATCGTAAACCAGTTCTGTGCGTCTTTGGAAATGCCATACCGACGTATCAAATGCAATCGGAAGATCCAACGACGGAACAGGTCCATCAAGTGCAAGAACTCTTGATCCGTGGCATGCAAGCGACGTTTGACAAGTACAAGGCCTTGTACGGAGCAGAGGATGCCAAATTAATTATAAAATGAAGTCTAAGACTTGCGCGTACAGCAAACCAGGGGAGTAACGGTGTATCCTACGTTGGACAGCGACAACAAAGTTTCGGGGCTTTCTGCCGCATCCCTCTTGGATCTGTGATTCCTACCAAAAGCAAATCTATTACATTACAGGGCTTACCACGAAACATCCCCATTCATGTCAGAAGGAGAGTAGGAAATAGGTCCACTTTTCACGTTCCTCACATAGGTACTTCCCTAAGCAACAATCTTCGAATGTTTTCGAGACGACAAAATCCTTAATGCATTCGTTGTGACAATGAGCATCGTGCCAACGTCGGATACAATTGCCGCCCATAGTGCGGTAAACCCAAATGCCGCAAGGCCCACGACGACGCTTTTGGCCAGGAGACTGAAGGTGATGTTCTGGACTATCATTCGTGATACCCGTCTACCAATCATGATGCTTTCCAACACCTTGTTCAGGTTCGAGTCGGTCAAGATAACATCGCTGGTCGTTGTAGCTAGGCCGGCCCCATTGCCCATGGCGATTGAAACATCGGCCATTGCCAAGGCCGGGCCATCGTTGACTGTTGAAATTTAGCATGAGAAGGTGAATATGCAAATTCACTTTGAGAATGAGGCTTGCATCGGACACGACTCACCTCCATCACCGCACATCAACGTGTTACCTCGACGCGTAGGACGTTGCCGTCCTAACCAGAGACGAGATTGACGTTCCTTGGCTGAAGTATCCTTCATGGAAGAAATAATGCGTAACTTGTCTTCGGGGAGAAGCCCACTATGAACTCGAGCGGGCGCGATATCAATTCGGTTGGCAACCGCCATTGCAGCCCCGTGGCTGTCTCCGGTAAGCATACTTACTTCGACTCCCAATTCTTCGAGTTTGTTGACCACCTTTTGGGCTTCATCTCGGATGGCGTCAGCCACAGAGTATATGCAAACTATCCCTGACCCTTCGACGCTCAAGAAGCCAACGGTTTCTCCTGCTGACTCCATAGTGATAGCTAGGTCTCTTTCGGTATCTGAGAGTTGATCATACAAACCGAGGCGCTGAAACAATCTACGGTTTCCAACATGAACGGTCTTTCCCTCGATATCTGCAAATAGCCCCTCTCCCTTCAAAACCGTATGGTTCCTGACAACAATGTTCTTCGGAGCAACGATAACTTCCTTTCTCGATGCATCCACCAAAGCCGATGCCAATGGATGTGAAGAGGGAGCTTCCATCAATGTAAGATACTCCATTACCTCTTTGTTTCCAAAGTCACATGCAGTCACGATAAGATTTCGAAGAGAGAAGCGCCCCTCTGTAAGAGTTCCGGTTTTATCAAAAGCAATTTTGTCGACACGACCAAGAGACTGAAGAAAGAAAACAACGAGGACAGTCATTGAGTGTGTGTAAGCATCTACGACAAAACGCTGGGTACCTACGTAAACTTACTTCCAGAACGGCTCCGCCTTTGACAATGACTCCCTTCTTAGCCATTACGGCCAAGGCGGCTATATACGACACAGGCGTCGAAATGACCAACGGACACGGACACGCCGCAACCATTGTGACTAAACTCCGTCTTGTCCACACAAGTCCGGTTTCTTTCCCCAAGAATGCCCATGGTAGTGTTCCCATGCAAATACATATGGAGAAGACGATAGGTGCATAGCGCCCAGCAAATTTATCAATCATCACTTCAATGGGTGATTTATGTGACAAGGAATCTTTGACCAAGTTGGCCAATCTTGCTACGGCCGACTCGGATGCCATGGCAGTGGTGCGTACCACGATACGTTCGGGGCCAACATTAACAATTCCCGCTGATACAATTTTGTTTATTGACCCCCGCAAAGGAAGAGATTCTCCCGTGACTGATGATTCATCAAGAAAGGTATTCCCAGAAAAGATGATTCCATCGCAAGGGATCTTATCCCCTACAGGGACTGAAACCAAGGCCCCAATAGGAACTTGATCAGCAGCAACATAAATCGTCTCCTCACTAGTCGATGTTTCTTCTTGCTGATCTTGTTTCATGATATTATTATGGGAAGTATTTTCTTTATCTGCAAGTCTTTGGTTAGAAGCATCTACAAACAGTCTCGCCTTGCCAGGTCCTAAATCTTGCGCCACCTTGGAAAGAGCACTAGTGGACCGATTGGCGGCACGTTCTTCCAATACTTCCGAGACTGCAAATAATGAAGTTACTGCCGCCGATTCTGTATATTCTCCCAACCCCAGAGCCCCTAATGATGCCGCCAACATCATACAACTAGCATCCACCTTGTGTCGCTTCATGATAGCATGTCGGACTTTGTTCATCACTGTCGGTAATGCAAGTGCCACAGAAGGAAGTGCCGCCAAACGAAGTTTCGATACTACACGGCATCCAACCGGATATCGTCCCAACAGGGGTGCCCCGTGCGACAACATGGACAAGACCCAAAAAATAATTGACAAGGTTGTCATGGTAGCCTGTCTAGATCTTCGAGTGCCATGATCATGATGATGATGAGAGTGATGTTGAAACGATGCTTCAGTACAGCAACCGTACAATTTCGAAGGATGGTACGATACGACAGTCGTCCGCGTCGGGCGTTGCTGACGATGAATCTGATGTAGTGACAAGAGTCGACTTCCCATGTCAGTATCCGATGCATGGTGAGGTTTGTTGGTTACTACTAGTGGATGATGTTGGTGACAGTACAACCACGCGGGTTTATTTTGTCTCACGGAAAAGGCATGGACAAAAATTACTGTGGAGTTGAACCATGTGTTGCTTTGCAACAAAATAAGTACTACTGTCAATGATAAGAACATTCTTGCAAAGGCAAACGAAAGAGCATGGTGTATGTGAAACCGCGAAGAATCGACCATTTTTCTTGCTTGGTTACGTCGTTCTCTTCTTGTCAAACAAACCAAGAATTGTCGTTGTCGTATCCGTCTCTCTCTTTGTCTCCTTTTTGGATTGAACAGTTCTGTCAGTTTTGACTTGTTGAGCAATTTATCCGCTCCCGTCGTCGTCTTCCGATAATCGAGCAGGTATCACATTGTCTTGATCATACCATAGTGTCATGTATTTCTTTGTTGGAGGCCTATTGCCACAAAATAATTGTGTTGGATGAGAATTCCTCCGAAACATACAAAAGATACGGTACACAATAATAGGTATATCTATCATCTGTAACCGTAATACTTGACTGTGTGTTCTGTTATCTGACAGTTGACGTGAAATTCTTGAAATAATTGTGCTTGCGCGACGTGGTCGCCCGGCGTGAAAGACTGTCAACTATTTCGTCCACATCATGATCAGCGACCACCACAACAACAGCCCAGGTCGTTTCATCAAATTCACATCACGGTGATCGTCATCGGGCGGGTGGCTTTTGCACAACCTGTACCTGCACACCTGCACGAACCCAATGTGTGTGCACCACCCCATGTGGCACGTCCACTCAAGGATGGGGGTATCTATGGGAGTCCTTGCCAACCAAGTCCATGCAAAAGCACCCTCAGCAGAACGTGGACCGCTGTCATGCGAAACGGAGAAGACAGTTCAGTATTTCCTGTGACACAGCAAAGTCACAAAGGAAACAATGAATGGTATATCAGCATACATATTGACTGCTCAAATAATTGTTCGGATCTGTAGCTGTACGATGGTGAAGCAAGTGAGTCGGCACGTTTCTTTGAAACCGTGGCGATTATGTTGTGAGATCGACATGGGTGACTTCTTGGGCCTGTAACACACCCGCCAAAAATGCGATGAAAGGGATGCCTCGGAACGTGTGGGTTGGGCAATGGGAACTGGATAAGATTGAAGAAGGCGTTGTCTTACTGTTAGTACTTGGTATCTCCCATTCCTTTGTAGAAAGTGATACGGTGTGGATCAAACAACAACTTCTCTAGACTAGGAATAATGAAAAAGATAGCTGGTCATCCCCACAAACCACCTATCTCTTAGATTTTTGATAAACGCACGTCATCGTGCGCGTGAGCTATGGACAGTTCGCATTTCGTTGCTTTCCTGTCCCGTTCTAATAAATATGCAAGTTGGACTTCAACCAAAACTCAGTATTGTCGTTGAAGATCATCGTTAGCTGCTCGTGTTGTTGCTAGAACACAGTATGTGCCAGATAGGCAGTATTATTGCCCACCGTGCGATGAAACCGCAGAGTCGTTTCTACTTGGACCTTGTACTAAAAGCATTCTATAATATAAGAATTTTATTAGTTCTCTAAAAAGGTTTGGCTTATCTTCAACAACATCAACCTAAATTTAGGTCGCTACAAAATATAAAATTCCCCTTACGTAATTGTTTGAGTGCCACTCCCGGAACATCATGACAAACTTCAAGGTCCAGTACAGTGTGGAGTGCCTTGCACTTACAAGCTTCCCGTAGACCTCGGACTCCATCTTCTTGACCTTGTTATTCTATTTTTGACAACGCCAATTGTCGATGCCTTTTCGCCGCTCGTTACTGTTGGAAGCAAAACAAACGCATAAAAAAAACAAAGAAGCTACCATGACAACATTCCTGAACTTATTCAACGCGTCAATTGAATGCAATAATCTCGGCGTTCTTCTCCTGAATGCTGGAGACGTGGAAAACGCTCTCGATAGTTTCATGACTGCCGCAAAACTCATGCACCCGGTATCCAAGCAAGTACAGAGCATCCCCGCAGAGCAGGAGATATCATCAGAACCAGGCTTTGAGATTCCAGATGGAATTCGAAGGATAGCACAAGAGAGTGCCAACGCTATCGACGTCAATGGGAAACGACACAACGAGAACGTCTTTGTCTCGGCCGATCCTGTCCGACTCGGCCTTGCACAACGGCTACCGGATGTGTGTACGTTCGAGTCTGCCGTTGTGGTGTACAATATGGCAATCGCTTACCATATGAAAGGAACTATACCTTGTCTTCACCGGGCAGTTTCTTTATTCGATATGGCTTTCAAACTTTGCTCTTCGTTGGTTGACAACCCCACAGCAATCACAGTTTCCATGGGATCGCTGAACAACGCGGGGCAGATTTACCATTCCGTGGGAGAATATGCTACCTCCAGGAGGTATCTGGACGCACTACGTGTGTACATTATGAAACTCCCCATTGCGATTGATGAGACCACCATGAAGGAACGTCATCAGTTTCTCCTCAATGCCGTCCTGCTGAGACCGCCGACCAGGGCAGGCGCCGCATAGGAGAAAAAAGACGCCGTCGCTCCATATTACTACATTGCACAAATTAATCTAGCCTTTGAATCGCATTTCTTGTGTTGATAGAACTGGATCTAAATCACAATTCTTGTATTAGATATCTCTCCTTTCGTTCACATAGTTATCGTCTAAAGCAGTTTACGAACGGGGCACGGCGAATAACTTCAAATTCAACTTCAACAAGTTCGCGATAATATTTTGTGAAGTGATAATTATCGAAACGTCCAAGAACTAATATTGAAGCTATTAATCCTAATAATTGTGCCTCCAATTCATCTAATCCGAAAAACATATCGCTTATTCTAACTAGGATATTTCGGCTGCTGTTATTGTTACTCCTAATCGCCTAACCTGTTTCATCGGCCCAATCGGCCGATGCTGTGAAAATAAATCCAACGACTAGGGCCCAGAAAATGGATAAAAGAGCATAAACAGCCCCATCAACTCTCAAAAGTACTGGATCGATACCCGCCAAGATTTCCACGATAAAGGCTGCCACGGATGATAACGTACCGCCAAACCCGTTAATGAAGCTAACCAGCAGTATTCGCTTCGCCTCGTCGGGGTTGCCTTCAATGAGATTGCCTAGGCCGCCTGATAGTCCAACCGCTAGGATATTGCAACAGAAGGTGCCAATGGGAAAGGTGGGTCGCCAATTGTTGTAATGCGTTAATCTCCAGCGGGCAATCACTCCCAGAGGTGAAAATAACAGACTGAGCGCTACCACTTGGCTCTCTGGGTCGTTGTAGAAGTAAATGGAGGTACTCTGCGTAACCAGCGCCATGACAAATAATGCTGTCGCCACGGCCCGAACCGAAGGAGTTTCGCGTTCCGATGATTCTCGACCATTGTCGGCATCAACAACGACATCATCGCGTTCCGATGACTCGTTCATGGCAACGCGGATACCGTAGCCCCGGCGTTCATCGCGCTTCGTCTCCTGTCGACATCGCCAAATGAAACAGTAGACAGCAACGTGCTGTCCGAATCGATAGGCAACAATGGGAAGCTGTATCCCAAGCATGTATCCGGTGATCGCTTCCCCAATGTGACCATCGCGAATGAGATTGATCATGGCCGAATTCCAAGAAGAAAAACTTGAGAGGGCCCCACAGAAGCCGAGCCGTAGTCCCAGCATGAGATCGTCACTCATAGCTTCGGGCGTCGTACCAACGTCCCATCCGTCGGCCAGGTTGGCGCGGCGAAGTCTCGAAATTTTTTCCGTCACGTTCGCGGACACTTCGTTGACCATTTGATTGATATCTGTACCACTGGGGGGTTGTTCCCCGTGCAACTCAACTCCGTCGTGAGAGGGAAACTGCGCGGGGGCCGTTTCTCCATTGGGCGCACCATTGCTTTCAAGGGGACGAGACACGGGTGGAGCCAAGACAGCGTTCGGTGCCGATTTCAATGTGGCCGCACTTCGGTACTTGCGATCTAGTTCCGGGTCTTCACTTTCTACCAAGGCCAAATCATTTTCCAAGGCAAGTCGAGCATCAACGACTCTTCGAATCTCTTGCCTGTCCGCATCTTCGTCTTCGTCTTCTTCTTTCACTTCGTCTCGTTCCATTCCGTTATGTTCCAGATCCTCTTCTTGGTCGAATTCATCATTTTCATTATTTTTTCGATAACCTTCATTAAAGTAATGTTCCATCACATCCACATCTTCTTTCTTGAGTGGGAACAATAACAAGCATTTGGATTGCCGTATCCGTCGTTCCAACGCCAGTAATTGCACATCGCGTAATTCTTCATCGAGGCGGACGGGTGGTTCCCACCAGAATCCATTGGGTTGTTCCGAGCGATCCCACTTTGATCTTCGTTTCGTACGTCGGCGACGACGGCGGTTCCGTAGGGGATTCCAGCGGAATGAAGACGTAGGCGAAATACCATCCAACCGAACGACGCCATCGTCACTACTAACGCCTTCGTCGTCACTTAAAATTTGCATGTCTCGGATCGGAAAATCTTCGCTGTCATCACTGGAAATATAGTCCTTGTTGGCATGATCATCATTCGCATCGTCGTGTCCTTTTTTATTATTCCGCCGTGCTTCTAATTGTCGTTCGTGTAAAGCTTGTTGCAAACGTGGTGGAGAAAATCTGCTTACATCACATTAGGAAACGATCGTTTTTTGTTTCATTTTTTTTTTTGTAACGGCGCGAGATGGAGTGAGATAACCCTCCCCAAAACCACGTTCAACGTCTTCCCTCTCCCGTTCTTCTTTTTTTGAGTGTGGGAACTTACCTCGTCATGATAATTTCCATCAGGGACGCTCCACTGCACAATAATCCCAGCAGGAAGCAACTCAAACAATTTAACGGTAAATTGACAAAGAGGGGGGAATCATTGCTGAAGACCCCGTCGAAGAAGGTGAACCACGTCGAGACGCCCAATCGCGCCACGATGCCCACTTGGGTGAAGAGGGACAGGATGATGACATCATCGTAGGCGGTCCAAAATCGTTCCACGAAGGCCCTGTCGGCCAATTGCTGTTGGTGGAAGTGTTCGTCGAATTCGCCGCGTGGGGGACCGTTCGATTGCGCCGACGACGACGGGGCCCTTCGATTGGGACGCTTGCGACGACGGCGTCGATGTTTGCCTTGGTCGCTGGTACCGGCGTGATTATGATTTCTTCCTTCCTCTCCTTCTCCTTCGTCGTCATCATCGTCATCATCTTCTTCGTCATCACGTTGACGGATCGATGCATGAGACGCTCGGTACGGACTCGTGACTTCTCGTTCCCGTACCGGTGGATAAAAGAAGGAATGTAAGGCTTCGGATGCCGGACGTGCGATTGTCTCTTCAAAGGCCTGTGAGGTACTTGTCACCCAGTCTTCGTTGTTGTTGTTGTTGTTGTTGTTGTT
>Ga0051981_10000692_pt1 | contig 16733 bp, 14 predicted proteins | sample CryGey13umfilter_3_FD_59644 | JGI IMG/M metagenome (GOLD analysis project Ga0051981, IMG submission 59644) | Groundwater microbial communities from aquifer in Utah, USA - Crystal Geyser 4/10/14 3 um filter | ecosystem: Environmental > Aquatic > Deep subsurface > Groundwater | place: USA: Utah... | reverse complement strand
CCCAAGAGACGCAAAAGCGATAAGATCTGGACCTGCAAAAAGGGATCCGCAATTCCAGACACTTCATAATCAGCCGAGTACCCCGAGCCCAACATATTTCGAAGCATACGGACCAACGTGGGTACAACTTTGAGGAAGCTGTTTCGGCATGGTGTATCGTAGGGGTCTTCGCCCTCCTCTTCGGCGGTGCGGAAGTCGATCATGAGGACCTGAGTCATGAGCTGGACGACTGTAACCAACACACCATGGGACTTGTCCTTCAAAAGACTGACAATCCTATCCACAAAGTCTTCTACCATATCAGGGCACTTGGCAAGGCATCGAGCCATTGCGAGACAAGCCTTCTTTCGGAGGTACGCCATGTTCGACTTGAGGTGTTTGTCGACTTCAGGAGCCAAGTCACGCGACATGTCCGCCGTCGCCAGATTTCCGATTGCACACAATGCTAATCCAGCCACAAATTTGTTCTCCGATGTTAAGTCACTTTTGAGAGCATTCGTGGACAACATCAGCACTTCCGCGTTTTCGGAGAGCAATAATAGCATTCCCAAGTATCCGATGCGTTTCTCAGGAAAGTGTGGCGATGCCGTCAACTTCATACATTCGAGTTGTCCAAAATGGGTAGGGTAGCCTATTAAATTAAGAGGAAATGTGAGAAGTTGAAATATTCCAAAACTTTAACTGTAAACCATGCCTGTAATAAAACTGCGGTCACGAAATATGATCCCCTCGGCATGTCCCATCGGAGGGCGAATAATCCCCTGTGGAATTTTCCGCTCCACTACAGTCGACTTACCTAACATGTGCATGAACAAAAGTTTAGCAACATTTCGATGACGAAAATGTGCTTGTTCTTCTCGAATCGCCGTACGAATCATGGCAGACTCCTTGGCTATGACAGCGCGCTCTTCCGCTGCCGTCTTACACTGACGGACTTTGCGGATCAGATCCCGCAGTTTCATCGACATGATGGAAACCTCTTTTACTCAATGTATATAAATCCAACAGTCGAGATAACGTCAAGTTGATCTCTTGGCAAGAATGTAGGGAAAGGGGGGCAACCAAGCGGTCACTAATGCCATGCACCTGCCGTGTGAATTTGTCTCTTGCGTCGCTGCTCTTCGCCCCGCAAAGATTTCACTCTTGGTGGCCGCGCGATGTGGTTGTTGCGGTTCGTGGGGAGGAGCCCCCAAGTAGTAGAAGCTAGAGAGAGGAGTAGAAAACAACTACCGTAGGCGCCAATTTTCGTGATGACTCCCTCACAATGACCGTGGCTCAAAGTTACATTTGAAAAGTTAAATCGATCCATTTAAATTTAAATTAGGAGATTTTGTTATCTCGATTTCTAATGAAGTTAGAAAAAGGGTCGTGTTCGCTTTTGGAGAAGATCGCAAACAGCGAACTGCGGCGTCACAAGAGAGGACATGCACTGACAGGAAGACATCCCTGCCGCCTTGACAGTGAGGCACATCGTATCCTTCCTGTTTCATCAGGTGTCGACGAAGGAATCAGCACCACAGAGTTAGCATCAAACAGGGAAGGTCGTACAAAAATGATCAGTTCTATGACTCATAGTTTCTCGCGTCGGATTCTGGCTCGGCCTGATTTGTTGCAAAGCGTCGCGATTGCGGGGGGAGAGGTCGTGACGCGAAGCTTCGGGGTGGCCAGTAAGGGCCCGCACCACGATCCTCTCCATTTACTCCAGCAAGAATGTATTTCTCGTCAACTTTGTGACACAGAAGGGAATCGGCTACCCGGTGTCGATTGGAGGTTCGACATTGCAGTTTCAGACGCAGAACATCCCGGAGCGGTACGTCGGATCACGGAAGTGGAAGTGATGCTCGCTATCAATGCCAGTATTCCGTCAATCGCATGAGCTGAGCGTTAACTTACTATTCGTTTTTTTCATCTAATGACTGTGAGTAGGCTCCGAATTTACGAACGGTGGGGATTGAACGTGTTACACCGGAAGGTATTGACTTTGTCGTCAAGCGTGGCTCAATCGTTTGCAACGCCATCTCCAAAGGGCAAGCGCTATCCTTTCTGCATACACAAGGTAATTTTTTGCCAGGTCAGGCAGCGGAACAATGGCGTGGAGAAGGACTTGGTCTCGTCTTACCGCTGACTGAAGTGCTCTCCGAGGTACCGCATTTCGTCATCACCTCCATGGTGGGTTCCCAACGAATCGCACGAGAAAGTACCAATGGATGGCCCGTCGATAGTGACGACGCGCCAACGGCCCCGCGTAGCTCCGTTGCGAATAGATCTCATTTGACGGAGGTGATGCAAAAAACTCGTCTTGAACTTGAAAATGGCGAAGTTACTATCGAAGAATTGAACGAGTGCATCCGCGCCATCCGATTCCAACCGGACCGTATCGAGTGCATGTGGGCTAGTCCGGACTCTTCCGTGCTCTGGGATAGATGGGAGTGGGAACGAGATCAAACAGCTGACTGTCCCGAAGGAATGATTGCCTGGCAAATGGCTCGCAATCTGGTGCCTCACTAAAGGAAATACATAAGACGAGTGTGGTATCACTACTGCTTTGGAAGAAACGAAAGTTGCACTCACAACTCACAATTAGTTTTTTAAACAAAAGATAACAATAACTCCTATCGCTCCTGTGACAAATCACTGGTTTTGTTGTTGTCTACTCCAAGGCGAAAAAAGGGGGCTGGTATTGAATAGACAGGCGTGTGACTTTTAGCACGAAGGGTCAGAGCTTTTCCGCCATCGTTCGTCCAGCGTATCGATGTCACAGGGATATATTTTCTTGCCAAGCTTTTTATTCACCATATTGTGCTGCTCGCAGACCCATTTGCATAGTTCAGTTCGAGATTCCGTGCTTTTCCAATTGTATCAGAGAGTTATGAGTTGAGATCTTAAAAGCTGTTTTATCGATAAATATATCTCAAATGCAAGCCAATTTTGCTTACCGAATCGGATTCTTACGAAGGTCTTTGCGAAAGTCATCAGCGCAATACGTACAAGGGTAAAATTGTCCTAACGCTTCGAAGAAGTTTTTCATCTTGATTTTGTCATCTTCGGCTGGTTTTTCGGGGTACCATGCCGCCTGATATGTCATATGTCCAAGAAAAAGCAAGATGATAGATTGGTAGATAGATCGACGCTCTCAGTGAGAGACGGAGGGGCATTGACGGAATAACATCACTATTTGGTCGACATGAAAATGTAAATGACTTACCATAGAGTGCAATAAAGTCCATGATCCTTGACCAATTGCTGCGCCGTTGGGAGGGCATTCCACTTCATTCGATTTTCCAACTCGGGGCGTGCTACCGGCGTTGTCGGATGTATTGGCAGCCTGCATGGCTTTGTTAAACATAGATTGGACATCAGCGCAGGCGGGTCTATCGCAATCATCCAACTTTGTTGCAGATTTCTTTGACATTTTCTCTTCGTGATTCACCATTTTCCTGTGGTGGGGATTGTGGTAATGGTAATGGTTGTGTGTCGTGCGTGGGACCACCTGTTTGTTGCTCACGGCAATAGACATTATGATAAGCAAGGAAGTGTTTCACTGTCAGTTGCGATAATCCGTAGTAATATTAGGAGCAGGACTGATTTTCGTGGTTTGGAAGGTTTTGTGAGTAGGGGGGTTGTTGAGACCCGTTTGACACGTTACTGTAATTAAGGGATAAAGGAAGCGGTGTCCTGAAAAACTACCCGATCTAACAACATAATATTATTGTCCGGATGGTATTATCCAGTGGGGAAGGTTAGGAGTATGAATTATGGCACTGGGAACTAACGCGACCGGTCGAAAGAGAAGACCATATTATTATTATAGAAAAGTTAGCATACGACCTATCTAACGAAATCGACGACAAAGATGGCTCCGTTTTTCGAATTGATTTAGTAGGTTACATTAGTTTGTTAGTCAGCTTCACATTTGTCCGATACTTCGTAATCCGTAATCAAACAAATTTGGTGCGAACAGAGTGTTGTAAATATTGAACAGTTTTGTTCCTGTTTCAAAAGCAAAGTGGTATGGTACCACCTATCATCTGTAGTATGGAGCATCGTAACTTTGACTCAAAGGCACTTAGCGGGGGAAAAAAATAACTCGGAAACAATGAGTGAGCACCCTCATTATCAAGTCCAAGAAAGCCTACTCCATTGTGCTGTACCTTCATTGTATGATGTACCAGAGATCTGGAAACGTATATCAAAGAGGAACCCGTGCACTCATGCGAAGACAGCGTTTTCATTGTACATAGGGGGGTACTGCATGGCCATGAGTTTATCCACAACCTTCTTCTCCCGTCGTTTGAGAATTTTTTTCGTAGCGTACCAACCAGTGAGCCCTCCCGCCACCCCAGCGATGGGACCGAATGGGCCGAGGACAATAAGTAGTACAGCACCCATTCCAACCCCCGTGAAGATCTGCCTTCTTTTACGCCAATTCTTCATTGTTTTCAACCGCGTCACCTCGGGGGGTTCGCCGGGAATCGAAATCGAAGAATCTTTGTAGAATATCCCCACGCTCGTTACCGTTACACCATGGTCGTTTGCGTCGACCGATGTTGCAACGTACGGAACAATTTGAGTGTCTTGAATAGACATGGTCTCTTCTCTATGGTAATTTTTTTTTAATTATCACACAGGTCCATCTGGTCATCCATCATCTTCGGAAGAGAATTTTGATGTCACCGAGGAGCTCTCCCCTGCATTTCAAAACGTAGTCCCGCAGAATCATTCGAGGAGGGGGAGAAGGCGAAGGAACTCACAGTCAACAATCATGTTCGGGACCGTCTAATAGGTAATATGATGCACGATTCCATACTAACTGTAACTGTAGTGTGATTAGAATAACATCGTTGTGCTCAGTAAAAACGTCGGTCCGTGGACTCCGTACATACCGTGTGGTGAATGTGCGGGTCTGGAAAGTAACATAAGATGACGCACACTCGTTGACATCACAGCATCACCGACGAACCAAAAATGACCACGACAAAAAAAAGGGGAAAAAGCCGACAAGAATCGAAAAAAAGTTCGCAAGAAGTTCGAAGTGTACGAGACTCACAATCAACGACCATAAAAGAATAACATTTATTCCGATCCGAAACGCAACATCGTTGCCTTTATTTACCTTACTCACAGTCAATCAACTCAGTTACCCAATAGCGCAACGTCAATGTGCGGTTTTTCCAGTCGAAGACCAATGAGACCGCTGTTGTTGTCTTTCGTAATCCTGTTCTTGTCCTCGTGTGTGGCCGGGGATCATTTGCTCCTTCGAAGAGATCCGTTGACACGAACCAAAGGCAAACTAAAGAAATTTCGACTGAAAGACACGGATGTGCGAATTTTCTCTTTACCGGATCCCGAACCCGTGCCAGATATTTCATCAAACTGCATACCAAGACGCCTGCTCCGGCCCTTTGAAGCAGTGCTTCGACCATCCCCTGCCAAAGATCTACCGGAAATCGAAACTGACAAATTGATCGAGGCATGTCGTGAGCTAAAAGCCTCCATGATTGCTGTCGGGCAAGACCGGAATGCTGCAGAGATCGACCGAAACTTGCAAAAGGTCGAGGCGCTTCGTCGAATGGCACCTCCGGGCCGACGGGAGACGTTACGCGCTCTACTGGAGTACGAAAAGGAACTTGGCGTACACAACCAAGACGGCAGATTGAAAGACCCGTCGGGAGCTATGGGTTTGCTTTGGATTCGACGATCGCTGGCATTCCAGGAACGCATGTACACGTACATTCTGGATAAACCCGTTGCGCCAGCCAACGAAGCCGCGCTCAAAGCCTATCGAGAGACACTGGAGCCATACCACGGAAGGGCACTTCAATTGGTATATTCCATGGCTCTGAAAAATACTACACCAAACAGACACGAGATGCTCCAAAAATTATGCGCTGCACCAGAGAATAAATTCGGAGCCGCTGAAGAGAATGCAACAGCCCAAGAGCTACGAAAGCTTTGCGAGACGTGGAAGCCGGTAAGTCAAATTTTCTCTTTTTACTTTTGTCGTTTTCTTCTTAGAGTGGTTGTCCATCCTTCCAAAGACTCACTGTTGGTGTATTGTCCTGATTCCCCAGCTTTTGAATTCATGGGAAGATATTTTTGAGAAACTTGGCCTGGAAGACACTCGAAAGGTATAGCATCTACTCTGGTTGGGAGTGTGTGTTCATCTTCTCACTCCATAGTCCGAGTTGCATCTTCTCCTGGGTCGATGGACCACTGCTACGCCAGGCGAACACAACACATACCAACATGGATAAGCTTTTGATTACCGAAATACTTGTATGTATTTTTTATTTAATCTCGCAATAATGTCTTTGAAACCCCCGATCGCGCGTTACAGTCACCACCCGGATGACAAATGCGCAATCACTTTCAGTTATATGCTTCCTTAGCAATGGATTCATTAAATTCCCACTCGGGAGGCACAGCCATAGCCCAATTGAATTTGTCACGGAGAGTCTTCGAAAATACCTTCTCGATGGGGACTTCATTGCGTTTGCACCAGGCGACGGAGATGCGTGGATCCTGGAACAAACACATGAAAGATATTAGTTCAGAGAATGTGCAAACAATCCCTCCAAAGCGATTACAGCGTAAATACGTACCATATAGTTGATCTTCGATGTTCCTAGCGAAACCTCTTTATTGTCATCCTTATGCTTTAGATCAAGTTCCATCTTGTTGATCTTAGCCGTCCAGTTATCAATACGCTTCTTCACCTGGTCGGTCGTCGGCGGTTTTTCCCACAAATGTGCCTTGCGAAATTTTTTGTCTGCCAAGTCACGCCGCTGTTGCTTGGCCTTTTCGTCGGCTTCGGTCGCCTTGATCTTCTGCTCGTTTGTTTTTGCCCTGTCTTTCATTTCCTTTGCCTTTGTAAGTGCTGTCTTCACGTCGTCTTCCATCGCCTTGAACGACTTTCGGGTCGGGATGTCCTTGTCATTATTAATGAGTTTCTTCAATATTCCCTTGAGTTCTTTCTTCTGTTTCTTCAGTGTGGTAATTTTTCCTCCGATGTTCTCTAATTGAGTTTCCTGGGCCTTGCTAACAGAGCGTTGATGGTTACATAGAATTGCAACTTCGCGATTGGCGCTGTTGTACTCCACAACCTTCTCCGCGGGTGTAAGGCGCTCCCATCCTGCTGCGGCCTCATGTTTCCGCAACTCTTGCTGCAACGTAATACTTGCGTTGTAGGTACGGAAAACCTTTGCAGATAGTCCATCCATGAATTTCTTCAAATGAGCATTCAGCAAAGTTGGGTTGATCTTGTCAAACACTTCATCAGAGGATTTCTTTTTCTTGCAAAACGACTTGAGATTTTCATAAACCTTCGTACCATGCCCTCCATTATCATTGTACAATGCAGATCCAAAGTCGATTGTCTGCTTGAAAAGCATCGAATCCTTACCCAAAAACTCGAGCTCAATCTCCTTGTTCTCGTCACCTTCGCCGTTGGGGTCAAAGTGTAAATGTTCCACACGCAGACTGCAACATCCCACCGTGTCGGCCTCTTCCTCCGTATCCTTTTCTCCACCAACACGAAGGGCCAACTGATCAATGACCCAGGTAGCAGTTGCGAGCTGCTTGGTTTCGGTGTCTTTTGATTTGAGATCTTTCTTGTAGGATTTACGGATGTCGTGGATGTATTTGCACAAAAGGGCAGCCTTGCTGTACTTGGAACGATCCGACTTCCCTTTGAACGACGACTGAGCAGCCAACTGCATGTATTTTGATTGTCCGTTGATGTTTTCTTTCCAAGTGGCAAGCCACTGTCCGCGAGGGTCGTGACGGACGTCACCCCATGCATGTCCCGGTACAGGACAAGCAGGAATGGGAGCGCACTCGGAGCAATTCAGAGAAACTTGCTCCGGCGACACGCGTGACTTGAGTTTACCCATCTTGGGGTGCTCTCCACGGCCACGAAATGCACCAGGGGGTTCCATATTGAAGTTCCCGACACGCTCAATATGCCCATCAACAATGGCGTAACCATACTTATGTAGCGTTTGGTTGCGATCTTCCCTGTGGGTGTGTAAAATACAACATGAGTCATTTGCAATGGAAAGTAAAAGCAATGTTACGAGCTTTCTGTCATTTGTTTCTTACTTGTTCGCTTGTCTCTCTTTGTCTGAAATCGCCTTGCGAATGATCTTCTGTTCATTGAGGTGCTTGCGAATCGGTTCAAAGTCACATTTCTTGAAATCCTTGATGATGTGTTTCTTTCCCAAAATTTCACGAAAATCGGCAAAGAAGTTCTTGATGAAGATCGGAGCCGTTTTTGGATTGCCCAAGTGCATGCCGTCGGGATCCATGGCGGCGAAAAAGGTTGCTGCTTCTTCCTGTGCCGGGGTTAAATCCACTGGCTTTCCATCATACAGCATTTTAACTCCGTGAGGCTCATATTCTTCTGGGAATGATACCCCGGAGTGTTCCATCGTAGACCAATTCATCCCTTCCGCAAGAACAGGAGCTTCCCACCAAAGAAATGCTTGCATAGCGTATTGCAGGCGTTCCGTCTTGTCAAGCTTTTTCAACTGACGCTCCATTTTGACTTTTTGGGGGCTTTTATTATCTTCATCTTCTTCTTTTTTGCGCTTCTTTTTCATATCAGATGCCGATGCAACAGGTTCCGGCTTGACTACAACCTTCTTTTTTTTCTTGGATTTCTTGTCAACTTCCGGCGCCCTTTTCTTCTTTGGTTTGGATATAGGGACATCCGGGGTTGGGGACCCGAAATCTTCGTCGTCATCTTCGTCATCGGCTACGCTCCGTCTCTTTTTGGTTTTCTTTACCGGAGTCTCAGTTTGTTCATCTTCCATGTTGAACTCTTCTTCGCTTGAATCCGACATGATGCAAAATGCGCCAACGCCTTACAACAGTGTTTATCTGAGCTTATCGCCCCTCCAGTTCGTAGTGATGTGCAGAAGGCTGTGGTTCCCCCTTCGGACTTGGCCGTTGCGGTTTTTGGTGTGTGGTTTGTGTTTGGTGGATGCAGCAAAGACTGATTCGCGCGATCTAGCGCAACTCAGCTCGCGAGGTCGCGCCATGGTCTCCATCCTCCGGGTGCCTTGTCTAAAGGGTCAAAATGACAAAAAATAAGTGTAGTAAATGAAATAATGACATCACGAACTACGAGTACCTACTAGCTAGGAGTACCACGGAAAAACAATTAAACCGAAACAGAAACCATTGACAATGCTAAAAGTGTGTCTTATGCAGGGGCGTCTTCGAGATATCACGTTTGGCATTGATCCATGCTCGTTAGGAGAGATCGTACCAGATATTGTTCCATCTCTCCAGAAAAGAAAATAGGTTTAGACCCTCCAATCAAAACCGCCTTGACCTACCGGACTTGCTCCTACCTATGCCGGGGACTGACTTAAACCTAAATTGGCTTCGACGAGTTTCTTGAGAACTTCCCGTTCCTCATCGGATAATTGGCTGATCTTTTCAAGTAACGAAGCTTGACTTACGTCGTCTTGGACAATGGGAGGGTTGGGGGCCAGGGCTTGGGCTTGAGCTTGGGCAGAAAACCAGTTGTTTTGCGTTTGTATTTGAGGGATTGTGGGGAACATCGGTTGGGTATTCGTGTTTGTTTGCGTCCCATTTGAGTTCATATTATTCTGAATCAAAGAGACGAGAAGAGATACAGCAGGATTCTGCGCCGGCACGGCGGGCAGTGTTTGAGATTGGTTCGAGTTGGCCCGCAAAAGTAAAACAACCAACAACATCAAAAGAGCGCCAGGGTCAGCGAGCAAACTCTCTAATACTGCTAAAGCAGTAAGCCTCCGTACTAAGTCTTCGTTTAGATTGTGATTTGTTGAATCGCTCCATGAAAGTTGGTTCAACAAGTTGGAAGCATCGGCTTGAGGGAGTAAGTCCGGTGAAATCCCAAGGCCCCAGTTGTTCGTGTTGTTGTCCCTCTGGTTTCTCAATAAGTCAATCAATAAGTCCGCGTCCGTCGACGGTTGCATAGAAAGCTTGACTGGTGTAACTGACGGTCCTGACTTGGAAGATATGGTAGTCCCTTCGGAATCTGACAGATTCGGCTCCTGCTGTTTCACTCCTTTAGTGGTGGTCCCAGGCGGGGAAACACAAATATCACCACTGGAAGTCCAGTGAGGACAGGCTGCGACTTGATTGGGTGTCTCTTTCACTTTAATTCCTGCGCTGTTAATTCCAGCCTTTTCTTTAGATGTCATTCTTCTTTCATAAGCATCGAGCTGCACCCTGTATTTTTTCATTTCTTGTTGGGCTTGTTCCTCATAGGGCTGGCGCTCGGCTGCAGACATGGTCTTCCAACGTTCGGCCAAGGTACGAGAGGCCGCTTGGAAGATAGCTCCTTGTGATTTGCTCTTTCCAGCTTTGATTGAATTTTCAAGATGAGTGTCGAAGTCGGACTGCTTTTCCCCGCGTTCGTGACTTTCGATGAGCGCCGGACGCACGAGCTTGAAGTAGAGGTTGTATGCGGACAAGGGCCTGCGTGGGACATCCTTCTGTTTCTTCTTCGAACGCCATCCACTCTGGCTGGGAGCTCTGCGTTTCATGATGATGAAAGTTTAGATGACGATGAAATAAAACTTCAAATCATGTGTTTTTGTGATAGGACGTGGGATGACGAGCACCTGCGAGAAAGGCCAAACAGTGTCCTCCAGACGTTTGACAGGATGCGGAAGGTTGACGTCGTTGCACGATGAGATGCACGCACTTCGATTCTGCGAAGCCAACGACGGTATAAAGAGCTTACCTAACAGTAAATTCGCAACTGGTCATGCTGACGTCGGATTCATTTTTTCATGAAAAGAAACAAAATTGGGTTCTTAGAGATGCGTCATATAAAGAGAAATCTGGCGCAAGCGTAAATTTCCCATCTCCCGAGTTCGCTTACGTCCACAATACTGGGACATATCTGGTCGTGTGCGCTTATTCTTGATTTTGACGAAAAATAAATTTTTAACTTGAAATATACGCGAAATTCATAAATACGCTATTATTTGCGAACAATAAAGAATCTTTTTTCGAAAAAATACAAAAAAACTTGTTTTGGGGCAAAATATAGAATAAGCGCATGCAACCGGATATGCCTCTGGCGGTTTTGGGAAAAGATAAAACGTGTGTTCGCGTTTCGTACATTATTTCTGGAAAATAAAAACAACGAATTGAGATGACAGTGAAAAACTTCTTTCCTCTTTTGATTAACAAATGCAGATCTTGTTGCCCCCGTTGTGCGGACACAGCGCTAGTGCTCGACAACGTTTGCAGACGAAAATTCTATCTTATTGGAGGGCGACCTCTGCGTCGAAGATAATCCAGTTCGATGAGTTGATCCAATAAAAATGCATGTCCTGTTCGCCCAGATTTGCAGTCGAAGTGCTGGCACTCAACAATGCATCGATTCCTGTATGTGATGGAATGGGTCGCCATGGTAGTAGTGATGGTGATGGTGACGGTGATGATGGTTTTTTGATACTGCGTGCCCGGTGCTGTTGTATCGTTTTCACGGTGATGTATTGACTGCGCCTGCGCCTGCGCCTGAGTGGAGGCGAACGCTACCGACACAAAGGAAACAATGTAAAATCGATGAGGGAAATAGTTTTAGACAGTTTAATACAGCATACAGCGATTGAGACTCTTTTTTTTTTCCATTAGCTAAATCATAAGTGAGAGTCTGCTGCTGCTCGTGTTGCCGCCGTTGCTGAATCATTTGCCAATATTGGACAGCTTGTAGTATGTTGGCCAAAGGGTCTACTCCTTGTGATTGCGCCGCGTATTGGACATAGGGGGTTGTATCATTGACGGGGCTCACAGTACCTATAGCAGTAAGGATGTCAGACTATGCGTGGGTATTGAGGACCGCTCGCCCAGTACATGGTTCATCCAAAATGCCGCGTGGGCTAGATTTTGTGTGTTCGCATTCCCTTGTAGTTGTGATTGTTTATGTGCGTCTATTATTTGTTGTAAAATAGCAAATGGATTTAATGAAGCCGTAGGAGTAGCAGGCGCAAAGGCAACCACTGATATGGCAGATTGGGGAGCATGACACTGCCATTCCAGTCAAAAGGGGCTTTCTGCATTATTTGTTGTAAAATAGCAAATGGATTTAATGAAGCCGTAGGAGTAGCAGGTGCAAGGGAACGACTGACATGGCAGATTGGGGAGCATTATGTGTCGGTATTGATGATGACGATGTCGATACTGCCATTTCAGTCAAAAGGGGCTTTCTACTGCAAAAGGCAAGGAGGTAGGAACTGGGGGGCTGATGTATGTCCTTCTAAGTGTTTCTTTTGCTGATATTCAGCAACTTACTTCCAGTACATCTGAAGTGCTTCGTCCACTTCTTCTTTTGTGTGGTTCCCTCTCTTGAGGTTTTGATAACTTTCCATTTTTTCTGCTAAAGTACGTGAAGCGGCTTAAAAGACAGACACCTTGTGTTTGACTTTAAAGGCTTCGACTACTTTTCCCAAGTGCACGTCAAAATCCGGTTGCGATTCACCCTCCCTGCTGATAAATATCTATGAATAATACCATGATGACAGAAGGGTCTTGGGATGTACGAAAACACAGACGGACCAAAGAGTTAATGGATGGAGCAACATTTTTGGCTATTACGCAACATCACAGACCACACTTGGTCGGCACCCGGTGTCCAATTAATAATGTAATGTAAGTGTAACCACTTTGCATGTTTTCACGCATTGATTTCGGTCGCGGATGTGTTCGGTTGCGGATGCGTTTTTCAAGCGAAGAAGTAGGTACAACACTCCTACCATATATTGGTAGCAGTAACTCTAAAAAGAGGAGTAGGGATATGATCTATACAACGCGTGGAAGCTCGGCGACGGGAGACAGAGACTTCATTCTTTCTTTTTTCGGCGAACAATGCCTTTGGCTTTGTTTCACTGTCTTCCGTTCATATAATGTGCCGGGTCTTGGAATGGTATTCATTTGTTGCGTACTTCTTCCTGTTGTATGAGATTGTCCCTTTACATGCTTTCAGTACGTCGTTTAGAAACAAAGACACCGTCTCTCACATCGGCTTAAGTGCATCCGTCGTCGACAAAGAACCGTCGGCACTGCATTCTGTGGGAGGGGTCCGGTGTATTGAAGTTAAGACAACACTCCCGAACGTTGGAGTAATCACGATTTTAGAAGCTACGGCAGATTCGCAAGATCTTCTCGTCGACCTCGCCCTTGAGGAGTACAACAGTGATGAGGTAGCGATGTCCTCCAAACACATGAGTCTTTCTCATGCGGATCCCTACGGGTCTGTTCTTTGGCCAGCTGCAACAGCTGTGGCTCGGACAATCTTGTTGGATCGCCAAAAATGGCTTTATGGTCAAAGTGTCTGTGAATTGGGAGCTGGTACTGGACTAGTATCTCTCGCTGCAGCGGCCGGTGGGGCATCCAGGGTTGTTGCTACTGATTACGAATAAATTCCACTCAAACTATTGGATTATGCACAAGCTCATTTGAATCCAAGCTTTTCTGTAGAAGGGACCTGTCGTATCGAGACGCAGCTATTTAACCTGTGTCAGTCCGAGATACCGTTACCGAACAACATCGATACCTTTCTGGTGGCAGATGTCATGTACGAGCCAAACACCGGGAAAGCCCTAGCGCATCGTGTCGTGGAAGCTCTGAAGCGAGGATCGCGTATTTTGGTTGGAGATTCTCCTGGAAGAGCAGGCCGTCCAGCGTTTCTCGAACAATTGAAAGAGCTAGGAGTAGAAAACGCCAAGTTTGTTGATGTTCCTGGGTGGACTGTGGTGGGTGATCGCCACAATCTCATATGTGGGAAAGATTCTGCTTCTGTTAGTAAAACACCTAAACAGCTCATGGTTTCGCTGATGGAGCTTGATCCAGAGAGACATTTGGCAAAGTCATAAGCTCTGTTTGAATCGTATACAACTACGGTCAATGGGAGAAAAGGGGTAGAACCTCAGCATGACGGAGATGACAATGAGAGTAAGCGCCTGGCTGTATTTTTTGGTAAGCACACCAACGTTGATTATATCCACGGGTTTGTGAAATAGACAAGGTGATTTTCTTTTATAAAATAAAGTGTGCTAGTGCATGATCAAATAGCGCTTCCGTTTCTGTATCGGTTGCTGCCTCTTTAGCACTTCGCCTAAGGTTCTGCTGCTCTCGCAGGTGCTGCTTACAGCTGTGTTTGGCAACTACACGTGTCCATGCGGTCGGTGATGTTAAAGTCAAAGCCGATTGCACCGTCAACCACGCGTTGCCAATCGTCTCGGAACAGTCGCGTAAAGACTGGCCAGCGGTCGGCCCGTACTTGTGTTCAATAACATCTGCCGTGACTTTGGCGGTGGTTTGGACTACCTTTCTTGTGGAAGTCACCGTTGCCTCGCCAATAATCACGAAAGCACCAAGGCCGGCCATACCCACTTGCCCTGCCGCTTCTGCCCATGGAGGTAGCCTCTGGCCGGTCGACAATCCTGCTTGCGCCCTGGCGATGCCAGCTCCACTCGCATCCAAGAGTGAATCCATACATTTCCGTGTATTCTCACGGGCATTGGACGATACCCGGCGTGCCGCGTTTGTATAGGTTAACTGCACAACTTGGTCACGGTCTTTCTTTGTAGGTATGATCTGAGGTGTACGGGACTGTACCCACCCTCCCGTGCGCCGGACCGAAGAGCAGACCCACCCGGTGGATGTTTGAAGTCCAGACTCCAACGTCCATGCCGCTTGGGAGATTGCAGAAGCGACTAAACTCGCACGACTGCAAATTTTATAAATCTCGTCGGCTACGTGTGCACGAAGCTCCCACCAGATGGGGTCATCAGGTTTCAAACCACGCGGAATATCTGCAGTTGTTTTCGACAGGAAAAGAACGAGCGCCTCCAAATCAATAGACTCATCATTCACGAGAAACGCCAAAGAGAGACTACGCTCCTTGTCCAAAACAGGGCGAGGTAAGAACCTGAGTCCCTTGGCAAGGTAAAGCGCGACAGATTCTACGCTATCCTGTGGCACCTCAGATTTTTCTTTCCCTTGGGTTGCTTGTCGGAAACGCGCTAAACTCTTCAGAACATAGAGAGCAGGAGGATTGGGGTGTCCAATATCATGAATTTGTTCTAATGCTGACATAGTTTGTTCGTCATTATTCACAATAATAGCCAAATCATCCTCAAGATCTTCCTCAAAGGTTGTTTTCTCCGCTCGTTTTATTCTGGCCCGCACACGATCTCGGACTTTTCTCAGTGTCATCGCTACCTTGTCATAATAATACTTTGCTCGCTTCACCGATCGTTTCGTTGGGACGCGTTTGTAAAAGTCCCGCACAGACGGAACGGGAGTGTTTCGGATTCTTCCTCTCGGTTGTTGTTGTAACAGTGAGAGTGGCTGGTTGCGGAGACGGGGGGAGGAGACGACTCGTGTAGTCATCCCCATCTCGGTGTTGTTTGTTCGCGGGACGCTGTGGCTTGTGAGTTGGCGTGTGCCAATGGATCGTGGGAAGAAAATCGCTGTGAATATTTTTTCGCGACGGTGACTTGTACCTAACCACTGTAACAAGCAAGAAGGCAGGCTCGCGGTAAAACGACGCCTGCGTCGTTGTACGCCTATCGGAGATAGGAGGAGGAGCCGCCTAAACTTGCCTCACATCGACTCACGTCGCTTCTCACGTCGTTGTATGGCAAGGTGTCACTGATGCCACTACTTCGCCGTGAAAAGGATGACGAGGGTATCTAATAGTAACAATAAAAAAGAGATCCGTAGAAATGTTACAACTAATTTGAAGAAGGATCTAGATCGTGGCTATAAAAGAACTTTAGTCATCTGCGCACTGGGGAAGGTACGTATGGTTACATCTTGTTGTTGCGACACAATAAAAAAGGGGGTTTCAAAAGATGTCATCGACATGGTAAGGGTCATCGTTGGGTGTGTATTCGACGGATTCTCCGTTCTCATACAGCGTCAAACTAGATGGTTTGACATTGTACATACAAATGAGTGAGGCTACATCCCAAAGGTACCTTTCTTCCTCGGGCGTTGGAAACGAACCGCGTCTGTGGTTCGGAGGCGCTTGGCGTCGAGCATTGTCCCACATACTGGAAGAATCCGCTCGCAAGGCGATACCACGGGGTGGTAATCTACCAAAAATCGTATGATATACTACGAGTGCCTGTAAATAGCTCCCGGACGGAGAAGCATGAATGTAGTCAACATGGAAAAGGCGTTTCCACAGGTCGTACTGTTCTTCCCACACGAGTAAAAACGCCCAGCCAACTTTGGCTATCCTAGGCTTTTGTTCCGGAGGTAGATTTTGTTCCAAGAATGCAGCATATTCTCTGTAGCCCGCATAGGTGTAAGAGGTAAAAGAAGGGACATCTATCAGACCCGTCATATCTCTATATGGAGTGTCATAGGCATATGTGGAAATGAAAATGGGGGTTGATCCCATTTCGAGTAGCCAGGGCAGATACGTGGATTCTAAAACTTTGAGACTCGAAGCTCGCGGTTCGGTCCTCGACGGTTCGCGCGTATTATCATTGATGACGACAAAATCCCAGTGGGGTGTCCCATCGCGCTCGTACTTGTCTTGCAGATAGAGATAGTAATAGTAATTTTGTAAACAGGGGTTCTTGCCATCTTGAAACGAAAAGAAATCGTCCGACTTGACGATTTCATCGTCGCCGTTGTAATCGGCTACTCGTGTATCTAAATCTTCATCGTACCCAAAAAAGAGTTGATGCACAGTGCAGGCTCCGTAGTCA
>Ga0051981_10000688_pt1 | contig 16749 bp, 14 predicted proteins | sample CryGey13umfilter_3_FD_59644 | JGI IMG/M metagenome (GOLD analysis project Ga0051981, IMG submission 59644) | Groundwater microbial communities from aquifer in Utah, USA - Crystal Geyser 4/10/14 3 um filter | ecosystem: Environmental > Aquatic > Deep subsurface > Groundwater | place: USA: Utah... | reverse complement strand
TTTTTTTTTTTTTTTTTTTTTTTGAAAGCGAGAGAGAAGCACAACTGCGAACCTAAACACACAACGATAGATGCTCCCCGTCCTGTTCGGCACTGTTTATTACCTGTGACCCGTGAGAAGAGGATAGCGCCCTCTTCTACAGTTTGTAACGATGCCTCCATCCAACATACCTATAACGTTACGAGAAGTAAACAGTCATAATTACGGGAATAAAAATAATGGAGATGGTGGAATACCATCAACGGCCGATAACGCCGTTGCTTTCGCAGCTGGAACGACTCGACGAGACGTGGGTCTGCACGAAATATACAACATACCCACACTCCCCGGAGCCGATCAGGCACGACAGATGCTGGAACGAGTCGTCCACGAATTCAGACCAATCGCCAAGAGGCGGGGTTACGTAGTTTTATCCGTGTCTGAACTTTGTTGTTGCAATGACGGACTCGATTTTCGCGACGAAAACGGCAAACAATACAGGAAATTGGGTAAAGTATCGAGCAACGTGTTGGGGTACAATCGAACAACATCGAGGAACGGGAAAAAGACACATACAATTCATCTCCGACTGCGTCATGCGCAGAATCATAGTCGCTTCCTCACCTACGAAGACGTCGCGGGGACACTGGCGCATGAATTGAGTCATTGCGAACATGGTCCACACGATAAAAGCTTCTATAAATTAATGGACAGCATCCTTGATGAACACGCATCCTTAAGGGCATCAGCCTCTCATTTTACAGGTGGATCTATTGACGCCACGAGAGCTTCCAATTTTACGCCATTCGAAGGTCAAGGCCGCACTTTGGCAGGGAGCTCCCAAGGTACTTCCCGGGAAACACCTACACCTCTTCTCGGTCGGGGACATGTACTGGGTGGTGACTCAAACTTTACGCAATGGATGTCACCTCGTGAGGCAGCTGTGGTAGCGGCAATGACTCGTCAATGGCAGCAACAATTGCGTTTACGGGGAAATAATTGTTGTCGACCCTGTGTCATCACGAATGACGAGGAAGACGAAGTGCAAATCATCGACGTGGTACCGAAGGCTGCTGTTGCTACTGTCGCGCCCACCATCACCCAACGCAAACGTGCTGTACAAGTAGCTTCTGATACCGAAAATGAGCGACCTTCTTGGAAACGTACTATCTCCACCATCGTCATTGATCTGACAACAGACGATGCAAAACCGGCGGCCAAACCGACTGGAACAGCGCCATGGGCATGCTCAAAGTGCACATTTTTGAATGCTCCTACTACAGTGATATCCTGTGAAATTTGTCTCACTCGTAGAGCATAGATATAAATATTTCTATTTAACCCAAGGAATTATGTACTTCCTAAATGTTCCAAAAGGAGATTGATTTGTTCTTGACTCTTCCTTACGCTTACCGTCGGAACAATAATTCGAGGCTGGAGACAGGCGAGACAATCAACAAGTTCAGGAAATGCTGAATGCTCACTGTAAGGCACACTACAAGACGTGACGCTCCCTCGATGACAGAGGGTCAAAAGGTCATTTTCGCCAACTTTCTTGTTTTTTGACTTCACACTTTTGAGCGACCAGCCAGTGGGACGGAAGCCGATGACACGATCGAAGGTGTGTTCCGACTGTCCAATTTTAGCATGCGTATACGAAGGCAGCTTTTTCATACTGATGTGTCCCAGGGAAACCACCCAAAGTATTGTTTCATCCACTCGTCTCGTGATGAGGGCTCTTTCTTGTTCGGGCCACTCAAGAGCCTGTAGAATCCTGTAACGACGAGCATCGACATAGACTTTCATTCCCAACGCTTTGGCAACAGCCATATAAATACGCTCTTTACCGATTGTGTACGCCCCAAACAAGAGCAAGAGACGTTGCCGTTTATTCTTGGCTTCCTGGACCTGAGCGACAGCGTACTCGACGGCCGCGTTAATCGCCTCTTGCTGTGTTGGTAGCGTGTGCTTTGGATCGCAGTACGTAGTGTCAAGGTAAATTTGATCCAAACGTCGGCTCTGGAGCAGCGAATGAATGGGGGACAAATGTTGTGCTCGATTCCAACGAAAGTCACCGACGTGAAGAATCGTTTGTTCACCGACTTGGAAGAGAAATAGAACAGCCCCAGGACAGTGATTTGCATCAATTAGAGTAACTTTCACTTTCTTACCAGATCGTGTCTCGAGTGTCATCGTCTGATTCATTGGCAAAACATGCAAAAATTTGCGCTGTACGTACAACTGTTGCTGCACTAGATTTGCCGTTATAGACGAGCAATAAATGATTCCTGCCGACCAAGACTTGGTTAGCCCTCCGTAATGATCGGCATGAAAGTGACTCAAAAAATAATTGCTTGTTAAAGAAGGCGTCGCATAGTAGAATCCATCAACCACAAAATCTGTACCAGGGATCTTTTTGTAATCAGGACAAGAACCGGATGGAGTCTTTCGTTGTTGCCGCCATCCACCATGTCGTGGTTTCTTATTAGCCACAGCTTCTGTCTTGTGCTTTTCCTGAATGGCTTTGCGTCTAGCACCCGCCATGAGAAGGTGGGTGATTGACTTTGGTTTTCCTGGAGCACTCTTTGTGTTCGTCTGTACCGGTACATTTTCTTCTCCAATATCTTCTGCTTGCATTTGTTGAGCCGTGACGCCATGATGCTGAGAACATCGTTTCAGATGATTCAAACGACCATTCCAAGAATTAATATGCGACAAGGATGCTCCACAAACGTTGCAGATCTTTAATTCTTCATTTTTACCCTGAACGACAGATACAGATGCTCCCCCAAAGTCAATGATCGGTTCCAGGGGAATATCCTCCTCTTCCATCATGTTATGTGTTGATGATAATTCTTCTTCGGGAGTTTTTGCTTTTTCTTTCTTGGAGAGCAACGTAGCGAGTGGCAAGTCATCGTCATCATCGTCGGATGAAGAGCAGTCATCATCATCATGTGCTGCTCCATGCTTTGAATCATGGTCCTCTTCGTCTCCTTGTGAGAGAAAATCGATGGTTGTAGGAGGCGCTGGTTCATTTGTAGGTAGTTCATCGCAAGTAACTTGACAGTTGGGACATAAAGGATCTGCAGAAGACTTGCCAATAAAACGTCTTTGGCAAGTAACGCAGTGTTGAAGTCGACGTACCATTGTGATGTAAATAGAATGATAGGAGTAATGAAGTTCAAAATGCGACCCAACTATTTGAAAAATGGTGCGTTGTTTTGACGTGTCGGCGCGCACGCGTGCAGGTTGTTGACTCACAGTCAGATTTTTGAACTCTGTGTGATGCTGGCCAGACATGATGTGAGAATTCTCCTGCTTCCTTTCCTTCTCGCTCATCGCTTTCATCATTTGTATACTTTTTACCGCCCGTCACGGTGAGCATCATCGCTCGTCGCCACATCCTCCTCTCCTGACACGAGAAAATGAAACAACACATCATTCTTAGATGACAAGAGACCATGATGACTAACTGTTGACTGTGAGTTTCTGACGTCGCTGTCATCATCGTTGTGCAACACTCTCTGTATCGTATACATGTGCATAATAATCCAAAGTAGAAAACGTGCAAACCGAAAGAAGCTCACCATGGTACATACGCGACGAGCAGTGACGGTCGTCCTCCTCGCGTGGGTTCATGTTCGACATGGTCTGGCCTTTCAACAAATGGCTCAGTTTCCAACTGCCAACAAGGCAATACCGAAAACACACACGTCGGATTTATCGTCTCTCCTGGGAAGAAATTACGAAACATCATTGAGCATGAAAGATAGTTCCGCCGAAGAACTTCTTGGGAAAGCGCGGAAACTACGCGAAGAAATTGAAACCAGTCAGGCATCTCGTGTTTCTTCACCGTCGAAAGTTTCGTTCGAAACCAAGGCGCCAATATCACCATGGTCTCTTGAAGAAACTAACGTAACAGCTTATCGATTCTATGTAGATATTGGAAGGGAAGAAGGGACTTGGATGGAACCACGGTTCGGCGCAAGCGGACAACGGATCGAGTTTACTCTCGATGTTGGCTTCACCACTCGACTCGTTGACAGAAAAGTTTCCGATCAAATGGTGCGAGACAATCGAGGAGCTTCGTCATCTCCTGCGTACTGTCTAACTACCGCACCCTTTGCTAGACTACGTGGTGGATTTGACCGAATGAAATGCCAGCCGGGAGCTTATCGGATCGACACTTCCTGTAAGGGACAAAAGACGCTGCGCTTGTTCTTCCGTGCAGAAGGGAAGAAATATGGTGATGTTTATATACCCGAGGATAGTAATATCTATATGTCTCTCCCCATTCTGCCTGATTCGTCTCTGTCACGGAAAGAAGGTATTGTGAGCGTACGACAGTACGGGTGGAAAACAGGTTGGTACCGTCTGGAGAGTCGGATTTTAGGTGTTGTCAAGGCATCACCCATGGCAGACGCTCGTATTAAAGATGGATTTTGATTGTTGTAATATGGGTCTTATACCAATATCATTCGATGGCGGGTCCCGATACATGCGTAACAGTCGACGAGAAATTATTAGGACTGCACGGCGAAAGCTGTGCTGACTGTGAACCAGCTGTAAGCATAACCAGACAACCCCGTGCCCTCAAAACGATAACAATAAAAGGTCGCACCACTTGAAAGGGGAGAAATGTTCAAATCTATGAACGGACGACCACAGAATAATCTCAATCATCACGAGACTCTCTACCACTCTATCTTTGATTCTTGGAGCCATAACAAAATCTAAAATTACTATTTCGAGCATCCTTATCTGAAAAAAAAACATTGTTGTTTCAGCTTGGTGATTTCGCCATTCTATCTTCGAACAACTTGGTCTTCCGCGTAAGCTTTTTGGTCACCCCCGTCTCGCGAAGTGACTACGAAAAATGTGCTAGTCCCAAACAATATTTCGTCATGGACTTCGCTGATATGCGATATGCTGGAATTAAGTTGACAAATCTATCCCACAGACTATAATCAAATAGAATAGGATTATTCAACGGAACATATTAGCCAACAAAGCGGCAGCTTCGAGTTCTCCCTTCTTGTGATCATTTCCATCCTTGGCGGAGTCTTTCTTGTTCCCTGCTTTACTCTCTTCCTTATTGGACAAATCATCTTTAGTAATCGCTTCAGCCTTGATATCAGTGGAATTGTCATTTGTTGGGCATTGTACAGGCTCTGCTTTGGCCTTTGGTTCCAGCTTGATTCCTCCGGTCGGTTCTTCGGAATTTTGCGCGGCGTTGGTCTCCGGGGCCGGTTCATTCGGAGTTTCCATAGACACAGCACCAGGATCTACCGCCTTTTCTATTACGGCGTTGGATGCCATTTCGGGTATTTGTTCTAGGGTCGTCTCTTGCATAGGATCCGAGGACAGATCGAGAGCGCCAACTACTTCGTCTTTCGTGTCAGCCGTGACTTCAAAAGCGGCAACGGAGGTGGTAAGGCCTAGTTGTGGTGTCATTTCTACAAGCGGAGTTGGTGCTGGTACTTTATCAGCCGCCTGTGTCTCGTCGGAAGCCGGTAACGTCTCAACGTCCGTGTCAGTAGCGACCTCTTCCACAGATTTCGGAGGATACTGATTTCCTGATATATTTTTCGTCCCATTCTTCTCTTCCTCTGGCATACCCATTTCCCCTTCCTCTTTCTTAATGTTTGCGTTATCAAAAACTGGGTCAGTCGCCATCTTATCGTCTTCAATTTTGACGCGCTCTCCCTTTGTTGGTGATAGGTTATTCGTCCATTCGTGCTTTTCCACTTCCTGCATGGGCCCATCTCTCTTCATTGTAGTGTTCCCATCAGACTTGCCCTTTTCCATCACGAGAGAACTGCTTGTCGACGGCATTGCTGGTGCAGGCCTCGCCATATAGGGAGGAGGCATTTGCGTGAGCAGCGTCCCTGGTGGCACCATGGGCGCAGGAGGATACACCCCCTGTCCCATCCAGGGTGGGCCTGGTTGGAATGGATGATGACCATGCGTACGTATCTGGTGCCCACCATGCATTTGACCGTTTACGTGTGGTTGCATGTGTGCGGGTATTTGCTGGTACGACACGGGGGTCTCCCAGGGATCTACCATCCGTTCTGATATCCCCTGCTTCGCACCTGCGGGTCCACGCTCCCGTTTGAGGTCACGTAGGGCCTGGCATGTCTTTTCCATAATTTTTGCTTCTTTGATCTCGTACCACTTCTCTGTTTTCGGGTCTTGTTGCAAGAAGCGCCCCGGTGGCGTTTGCCCCTTCCACTCGTTAACAATGCGTTTCGCCACGGCTTTCTTACAGCGGCTTTCGTTGTATTCCTTACGAGACATTTTCACCAACTCTAGGAAGCGTTGATTGGCCACTCGATGGAAATGACGACGTCCACGGCCCCCATAGAGGACATCATTTTCCCTGACAATGAAACAACACAAACACATGGGATTGATGTTAGATAACACACTCGCCTCCATTTATTTTCTTCGCAAACATCAAGTACTTACATAATAGTTAATACAACTTCTTTCGACCCTGTATTTTCGTTGGATTCTGGTTTTGAATGTTCCGACATCATTGTTGGTGTAGTCGCATCATTACCCATTTCCATAGTTGCCGTCGTTTCTATCTCGTCGGATCCTTGCATCTGTGACACAGCAGCAGCGTCTTCCTCATGCTTTTCCTGCTGTCCAGCATTGTTTTTCTTCTCCCGCAATGCTTGACATGTCTTTTCAGTGGCCCTCTTTCTAGGAACTTCTCGAAATCGAGAAGTTTCCACTAATGGCTCAAGAAAACGCCCCGGTGGATCCAACGAGGCAATCTCGTTAATCACCATTTCGGCAATCGTCCCTTTCATACTGCGCGGAGTAGCTGCATAAAGTGGTTTGTATTTGACAATAATCTTTCGAAAACGTAAGTTTCCAGGCAAACTATTGATACCGTTTCCCTTGCCCAAAACCTATTATCGAAATGACGAGTGACAATGATGAAGATGATGATGATGTGGCGGCAGATTCGACGAGGAGAGGACGGTCGGGGGAAGAAGAACGAAGCGAGTGAGCACGGAGCTGGAAATAGGCCAGGTGTCAACTTACTGTTATCCACCGCTTCTTCGACTAGGTAATGCATGCAATTACCATAACATCAAGTCAACAACGAACAAAGACTTACCACATCATGTGTCGTGAATGTGTCAGCTGTTACATTATCGAGACCAAAGTTGTTCCTTTCTTCATCATGACCGTGAGTCAATGCCCCTGCGGTAGAATGCTGCTGCTGCTGTTGTTGCTGTTGCTGTTGCTGTTGCTGTTGCTGTGCCGTAGCGGCTGCCGGTAGTGACATGGATGCTGAGGTCTGCGTCGACGTCATGTTATAATGTAAGGTTGGAATGAACGGTGAAAGAGCCGATACGAGGATCAAAAGTTCACAGATCAACTATTTCCGCCTCGATTCTACTGTGCTCCTTTTGATGGTCGCAAGTCTTGGTACCGCTCTTTTCCTACACTAGAGGTAATCGCACTCTCTGTACGACCACGACTACCGTACAACGGTCACAGTACCGACAGCACAACCGCACAGACGAGAAAGAAAAGTGGAGGGAAAAGACCGCGCGGCGGCGGGCCAAATTGCGCGTATGTCAATCTCCAAAGACCGAGATATTGTACTTTGTAGGACCGGTCCAAACGGCTTACCGTTAGCAGTTGCTCCTAGCAATTTTACCTATTAATTTTTAATGTGGAAAGAGTGTAAGAGAACGTGGCATATCCTACGGCAGGCAAAACGACCTACCTGTATCTCTAGGCGGGGCAGGCCTAGCAAGTCAAAATTCGGTATGGAGAGGCAATTTCGACCCGTCAAAGAAGATGTCATCCACTCCTGTATTATGTACCTTGTATCATTAGTTGGACATCGACCAAGGATGTTATCGAAGCGCAAACTACAGAATCCATAGTCCACTTCATGCACAGATTTACATTAGTCAGCAGAGAAAATCCATTAACACGTAGAAGTTTTTGACAGGAGATTCATAAAAATATTGTCAGCGTTGTAATTATTTTCCTTGTTGTCCGGATCCAATGGTCTATGCTTCTTGGTTTACATTAGGGGATCGCTGCACACCGGTTGGAGTTAGATCGTGGCTGTGAAAACGAACCATGTTGATGTGAGCTCCCCATCCGATGACGTCACAGGCCAACTTTTTCCACACACCAAAAACACGCCGCAAGGGGCTCTTACCGAACAACAACAACAACAATAAGAGAAGATCACAGTGCCGAGCATCCAGATGAATACACCGATCATGAAACTTGTCTACATTAGTTCTCTCGTGTATGGTACCGCACAAGGGTTTACTAATGCGCCTTCACTGCCATTCCGGACTACTTCTTTCCGAAACAGCCGTTGTCTACGAGCCGTTGACTTTGACAGTTTAATGGATATGGATGTGGTTGTCTATTCCGAGATAGGCAGTGACAGAAAATTGATTGGAGCTGTGCAAGAAGATGGGACGTTGTCACCTTTGTCGGCGTGGAGCTCAGATCCAGCTTTTCACACTTCGATCGAATTCGTGGTCGACGAGGAAGATCGGCCTGGGTTGAAAAGCGACCAGATCGTGGTGCATTCCATAATACCCGAGGACTCGTTATCGTACGGTAGTCGACAAGTGGGGGGCGGGAAAGGGCCAGGTAACCCACATGGAGAAGAAAGTGAGCTGTTATATTACATTGAACAGGATAAATTGGGCGACATTGAACTAAAGATCAATCCAGACCTTGAGATTCTTTGGTAGGGTCACATCAGCTGTCCATTCTGGCCGTCAGAGAGCAGGTGACAAAATAATCTACTCTAGACACCGCCACTAAGTGACGCAATTGAGAGCAACACGGGGAATCGAAAGGCAGAATGAGCTGACATGAGTGAATTGGACCATGTCAATACTAAGAATTCAATGGACGGGTATCATACTCTAGATTCCTTTCATCACTGTCAGTAGAACATTGTCATTGCGGAATCTCTTCGAGTAGACACTATGTTTCCCAACGTTGTCTACAAATCAGGCAGTCTTCTCTAACCGGAAGCTCCTATTCATTGTCGGTATTTGGGCTTGTGTTAGGAGTACACAACTGTTAGGAGTATGTTATTGTTAGTAGGAGAGCAACAGTTTTTCGAGAACTCGATTCATTCAAGACCTGATTTCTACGGGGGTTCGCTTTGACGATCGAATCCTCGACGAGTGGTGTACGCTACCCGCGATTTTTCTCGTGTTCTCCAGTCTGCGGCAAATCATAATAATAATACTCCTTTGTCGCCGTCAAGGATTTTTCCGATGATTGTTCGGAGTATTCATGCCCCACGGGTAGACTTTGGCATACTATGATCCCTTCAGACGTTGTAACAGAGATAGAAAGTAAGCCGCCAACAAGTTCAGAAGAAGCCGAGGCAATCCTTCAACGGATTCTGTCTTTGTTGGCGACGCTCGAGCCGCCTGAAACTCACATTCCACCGACGGATGTGTGGAAATGCTTGTGCGGTGACGTTGATGATTCGATTATTGAAACTAACCGTAATGAGGAATGGATTGTTGGTTTCAAACTCATCGGATCAGTGTTACGTCAGTATTATGATTTATTTTCCCCTTTTGAAATTCATGACATTGCTACCCAGGCATCTGTGTTTTGCGAAACAACACAAGGACTCTACTTCACGACTTGCATTATGATATGCTGTTACGCACTGTGGAAATGTCCTCCCAGAGTAAAATCGCGACCCAAGCGATGGAGAAGCTGTATTTTTGAAACTATCCGACTTTCGCAACGGAATCTTGATTCATTGGGAATATATGTACTTGTGGGCAATATCATTCCAGCCTGTACCCACGTCCGTAATGCAATCCCTGAAGGGACCGATACACTTCACTGGCTTGCTGCGTTCCAGTCTTCGGTTGTGCAGATCATGTCATATTGTGCATTAAAGCTTGTTCAAAACTCAGATCCAAAAGACAGGGTTGAGTTGATAGAGAAACTTTGCGATGGTGTCGAGCATGCAATGGCAGGGAACTTTTCAATTGTCTTGCATGCAAGGTATTTCGCGACAGACGATCTACATACAAAACCAATTTCTCACGCCAAGTGGATCAAATTGTGGATGTCGGGTCTAGTGGAAGATGAGGACTACGAGAGAGTATCTTTCGTCGACACCGTCGTTGACCCAACTCCCTTATCACAATTGTCGTTTTTCTGGTTTGAATGGTCAGGTCGACCTCAAATATTTTCCAAGTCCCATTTATGGCACTTATTGTTCCCCAGTGTTTCCATCCTTTTGAACGCGGATGAATGTATCGAGTCGAAACTCCATGGGTTTCTTCTTTTACAACGTCTTTCATCTTTGATCCCGAAGGCGTCCCTCCCGGCGCCTTCTTCACGCAGACCAGACCACCCAGTAGGTACTTTTCAACTTCTGTCAAATCGTATTGTCAACGACGTTCCGTCGAATCACCAAGCCAAAAAGGTAACAATTTTACCTACCGGGTCGCAAGCATTTCAGATGATGAAAGATTTGCTATCCAAATATCATCCCCGTGATCAAGTTCGGTTTGTCGAACAGCTCCACGCTCAATGTCCTAATCAAGGTCTCAAGCCCAAACTCCTGGACTTACTTCGTGATTTGGTCACTTGGGATGATATGACAGCACTCAAGATGGCTTGGTCCTTTCTGAACACACGTCTGCATGTGCTGGAAGAATACATCCAATCAAACCAGGGGTTTCTTCGTATCATGGATGTAGAAAATCTCATCTTAGAATCCGAAGATTTCGTTGCCATCATGGGCATCTTCCGAGTGTGGCACATGATGCGTAAAACTCCCACTGGCGTTCCTGACCTTGAGGCGCGTTTGGCGGGGATCGTCCAGGCTGTTTCGCACACCATTTCGGCGACCCAATCTCTTGACGTGTTTCGCCTCGGCTTACTCGAGAACGCAACGCAACTTGCACTCGATCGGCATGAAAATGGTATAATGGAAGAAGATTGAAAGACTAATCTTTCGTCTAATAATTTAAGATTGTTAATACAATAAAAATTCCCATCGTTCAATGATACCTCTACCGAGTTGGCATCACATAAATGTGTCACCGTTTTACAAATGTCTTCCATGTAAAGGATGCTTCTACCCAGTTGGCGACGTATGAATTGGTCACCGTTTTAGAGATATTCCACATTGGCCACGGTGATGTCATGAACGTCGTCCATATCGAGATGATCGAGGTACCTGAATTTGTGGCCCTCGAAGAAGACTTCGTCGCCTGTATGAGGCACGGCCTTGACTTCTGTGGAAAGGTCCATGAGATCAAATGGCACATCCTCTTCTAGATCGACAATTGAGCTGGAGAGGACAGGCGATTCAGGGGGCGAGATGATATTGGGCAAAAGCCCCGCAACAACGTTGTTGGGTTGTGCGTCCATATCGTGACTTGAAACCGAGTTGTCGCCGTCGCAATTGATCTTGTTGATCAATCCTTTGGGCGGGCAGGATTCGTAAGAATAGAAGTCGGGTTCAGTCGCAGGAGAACTTGCGGCTTTCATTCCGATGCCCTTTACACGGGTGCGGACCATGTAGCGGCAGAGATCAGGTCGACCTCGAAGAAAGTATTCGTGGTAGTAGCTGCAAAGCAAAAACGATTCGGCAGAGGTGTAAGCGAGGGATCGGAACCAAAAAAAAAGATTGGCAGACGCTCTTGTGAAGCGATGAGGGGTCAGAACTTACCCACCACGATCTTGTCCCGTCGTCAGGCGGATGAACCCTGTAAAATAGATGATCGTTAGTATCCGTCCGATGCGTGGTGATAACATTCAGTCCCACAAAAAAAATAACGGTGTGACGTACCATAAAGGTTGAGTTGACGCTGAAAGGAGGTCAACTTGGTCTGCATAAAGAAACGTGGCATAACTGTATCAACAAACTCTGTCTTATCATGGATGACGAAGCATCGGCCATGTGGCTGCCATGAGACGACATGTTCAGTCCCCTCTTCGTCCATCGCCTCAAGAAGCTGGTGGAGTTTTTCGGGGAAAGATCTTGACATTACGCCTTCGCTTCGGGGTCCTGTGAGTTCCAAAGGTTTGGCAAGAGGATCCTGTGCGTGATCGTGGTAATGATGTTCGACGAAGGCTCGAACTGTAGTAGGCTTGGGTTTGACCTCAGAATACCGCGGAGATGTACGTTTACGCAGGGAGTTCGCGTTGGATTCTTTCTTCTGAAGACCCTGCATGGCACCTTTGGTCGTATCCATTTCAGCACTCGACGTGCTCACAATGCTGTTGGAGCTCTTTCTGTTGTGAAGCTTCATGGTTGATTGTTGTTGCCGTTTTCTGACAAAAGAGATTGGTATGAAATTTTACGTGTTGATTGCTTGACGGTCTCGTAACTTCTATTAGAATGTGGAATTGTGGGCTCTCCTGGTGTCTAATCCACAACAGCTTCACCGTAATTCACCTCGATGAGCACGCTAAGATATTACCTTCATTCGTTTTCCGTGATCGAGTACTTATTACTCAATACTGACTGTGACGGCACACACAGAAGAGTGCATCATCACCCTCATTCACGCGAATTCTTTGTTTGTGTTACTTTTGCAACGTCACTAGTACTCCTCATCGCTTCTATTTATACAATGAGTCGCTCATACGGTGATACTATCATAAATTGAAGATGAAGGTATCCTATTTCTATCGGTGTAGTTCAAATCAACCGATCAGGTTTATGTGCTTTTGACGTCTGGGTGTCAGGCTGAACATAATTGAAAACCATCTTAAAGCAAAACTTATGGAAGTGGAACATTCAAGTTTCCTTAAGAGGCTGTTCTTCGACAGCAAGCGGCATTCGATGAGGGAAAATGCACGAAGGTCCCTTGTGTGTACGGCGGACGAAAGATGCGAACATCGCAACATGTGTCTTCTATCTACTAGTCTCTAGGACAACACATTATTGTTCACAATTCCAGAATGCCTAGTCGCAGTTCGTTTATTCGACTTGATCATTCTCGAGATCGATCGTGTGATGCAAACAATAGAATTTCCGGCTTCGCGTTCATTAATTGTTCCTCGCGTGAGATTCTTCATGCCGGACCGGAACCGTCGGCAGCCTGTAAGGACAAAGTATTTACTACTGGCTACGGTCAATGATACTAACTTTAATTACGAAAAAGATAGAAAATGTGACAATCGAATTTTTTGTAAGGGTAATCAGAACCGTGATTCAAAGCGAAGCATAGTATCTCCTTGATGATCGTAAATTACTCTCCTCATTCACTGTTATCTGATTAGTGTTCACAGTCACCCCTTTTATCACGAATTGTGAACGGTTGTTGTTCTGTTTTCCGTTTTGGGGTGACGTCAACGTATTCTTTTCTGTTTTCTGTGACATCATCGCACTACCTACTTACTGTTACTACACATGGAAGGTACTCACAAAACTGATGAGAGTTGCCAAGCACTACTCCTATGAAGTTCCATTCTAGTTAGAATACTCTTTGATAATCGAATCCGACACCATTATCTCGCCATAGTAGAAGTTCTCCTATTTCTATTCGGTCGATGATGGCGGGCCCCCTTTTGTTCATGCCCTTTCCTTCGAGTGGCGAATGGCGCTTTCCCCACCAAGGAAGCGCCACGATGGTTGAGAGTATGTGTCCCTTGATTTAAATGCGACCGCGTAGGACATTCCGGTTTATCCATTTTTCTTCACGCTTGGGATTCAACAGAAACATCGAATAAAGGTCGGAATCACGCGCGTGAGTGCGATATCACCGGTAATTATTACTACTCGGTGTCGTGAACAGACAAAGCGTCGACGAATCCGTAACAACTTTGTGCGCGAGAGCGCGAGAGGGACTGCGAACGGAAGAAAATATACATTTGTCGAACTCTGTAACCTCTCATCACTTTCATTCCGTGAAGCGTAGTTTTACAGTGAGCAATACAATCACACCCCACAAAGGCAATCAGCGATGGTGCGAGCAACGGGAAACGAGAACTGGCATGCAACGGCTAGCGTCGGCCACGAAGGTGGCTTGATCCGCGTCGACACTCAAGGACGACAAGAATTTCAAACAAGTCCTGCGTCTGCCTTCAAACGACCGAGATTGGGTAAAGGTATCCATGATGTAAATGGTCTTTCGTCGCCACCCCCATCAGAGACAATCTTTGAACCTCCAGAAGAAAATTATGTAAATCTTCATGTGTGCCTGAGAATCTCCGACTGGCTTGGACTCATGGATAGGCTAGAAGCGTTGCAGAAACGGACTAAACGTGAAATTCAATGCTCAATGTCGGAAGTAAATGAGGAGCACGAAACACCTATTCATACCGCAGCATGGAAATGCCCCATCGAAATTACACTCAGAATGTTGGAGATTACTCCACCCGATCAACGCCAGGCCTTATTGCTGCGTCGTGACGAGTGCGGGAACACGGTCCTGCATTTGTGCTGTGCAAATATCGATGAGCGCGCAGAGTTCACTGTCATGAAGAATGTTCTACTGTTGGCCCCTGAAGCCCTCGACATGGTGAATGCGTTTGGGGACTCGCCGCTTCATTTGCTCGTCTCGAGTCCAGGATTCAAGAAAACACACGATTTCACAATTGAAATTGCCGCCGAAGAAGCTTTGACTTCGTTACTTACCCTCGTCGAGGAACAGGGAACGCCGCAAAATAGTATGGGCCTTACGTTGCTGCACTGCGCCATCGCTCATGGTGCCCACGAACGCGTTGTGGTTCAGTTACTCAATATTGCCCCCGGTGCTGCTTCGGTTGCCGATAGCCGTGGCATGCTCCCGCTACATTACTGTGCTGCGTTCGGTGGCATACCATGGACCTTTGTCCAACAGTTGATCGATACAAATCCTGCGGCCTTGCTCGCACCTACGTCGAATGGGGACACCCCACTGCATTTGCTGGTCGTTAACGCACAGCGTCAGTTGAACGAAGCGGGTTTGTTAGACCGCAACACGTCTAAAATCTCCGAACTCCTCGTGTCTACACCACATTCGCAAAAAAGTGCTCTCTTCATGCCAAACAATGAAAAGTTGTACCCCCTTCATTGCTGTGCCGTATTCGACTGCCCCCCACAGATCACTCGCATAATGATGGAATCCGAGCACGCAGTCGAGGCCTCGGTCCTTCCTACGCATTCTGGGTGGACGGCCTTGCATTTGGCCTGCGTATCCACAACTGGAAACAAGTCGATAGAAAACGCAGAAGCTCTAGCAACACAAAGAGCCTGTAGGACCTTTGACAAGGGTGATCGGACTCCTATCATGTTGGCATTGGAGAGTACTTCAATCTCAGCTGTCCTCGTGAAGTTTTTGGCTAAGAAGTGCCCCAAGAGTGTCGTCACGCGAACAAGAAGCGGGAGGAACGTACCATTGCATCTTGCACTACAACGGAATGTGAAGGATTCGATCATCCAGGGGTTGGTAAAAGCCAATCCAGCTTCCCTCAGAATGAAGAATTCCGCAGGAGACACAGGTACGTGTGGATGTGGCTTTAGCAAAAGACAAACGCACCATACTCTCAACCCTCTTATTTTGTACCTCAGCCCTTCACATTGCGTGTAGGCAAGGAGTTGCTGCCAGTACTGTGAAATTTCTTTTAAGTAAAGACAAAGACGTCAGACGGATCGTGAATAAGAAAGGACAGTACCCGTACGATTTGGCAAAATCCCATGGGCTAGCGCAGAACATCCCCGATCTTTGTGACCCTCTGATATATACTGGGAAAAGTACCTGGTCAGGCTCTCTCGGGTCGACTCTCTCTTCTACGGAAATTTCCTATATAAACGAGTTCCAGCTTACGTTTCAGTAGCAATCTCATAACATGTCGGCACCTACACACCAGTAAATATTTAATCGGCATTATTGTTGCGTTATCAGCTTGTCATGTTGTACCGCGTCCTCTTGTTTATACATCAACGCCCACTTAAAAAATCCCATGAATACGTATGACTGCATTACGGGCTGCTCTGTAACATGGCCTTACTCACCTCTGCGTGTACGATCTTACGTCTTGCTCTATTACTCCTTCGCCATCAAAGCCTCCTAGATAGCGCGTCTATGATTAAACTTCAAAAAATCAGCCCATATGAGTTTCTAGTATGATAGCGTGCATTACAGTCATTCTGTTTACACGACCGTCTTATGGCTCTGAATGGCCATGGGTACGGAATCTGAAAGTGACTCCTGATTTTGCTCTTCCAGGACAGCTTCGTAAAGTTGCTGGAGTTCTGGTGTCCACACGTAATTTGGATCAGGTTCTTCGTCTGGTGCACAAAAACGGCCTCTTCTGTAACACCAAACTCGTGTATCGTGAAAGGCGCGCCCCCCGCTTGGATCTGTTGGAACAACGAAGCGGCGACCAGTTCTTTCGTCAGCAAGTAAAAATGTACGCACGGGAGCAGATTCTTCGAAATCATCCTGCATCACAAGACTGGACGATGAAACAATTGATGTAGATGCCGGCCGCTCTTTCGTGAGCGCCGGCAACATCAAATCGTGGAGAAAGTCGTGCCCGAACCCAGGAAGGTAGTCGATACCGCAACAGCTTGATGCTACGTCCCCCATGTCAACGTCTGTGTCATCGCGAATGGATGCACAGTTCATATTCAGGTTTGCCTCGCGCCCTCCCTCAATACGCATTCGGGCGTCAGTGGCAAGAGATCGTAAATCATTTTTAATCTCAGACTGGGGACAAGTCTCGAAAGATCGAAGTGCAATGACAAGACGGCTTTCCATGCTGCTCCCAAACGGGAGCGCG
>Ga0051981_10000681_pt1 | contig 16828 bp, 20 predicted proteins | sample CryGey13umfilter_3_FD_59644 | JGI IMG/M metagenome (GOLD analysis project Ga0051981, IMG submission 59644) | Groundwater microbial communities from aquifer in Utah, USA - Crystal Geyser 4/10/14 3 um filter | ecosystem: Environmental > Aquatic > Deep subsurface > Groundwater | place: USA: Utah... | reverse complement strand
CTCCTCGTAGTACATCGAAAACATCAACATGATCCGACGACTGGTCGCAGTTCAACGTGTACCTTACTGCGACACCGCTTTTGAAGTCGACGCAGGGTGCGCCAGCTGCGCGAGACCAAAAAAAACAACCACACACCTTTCGTCGAAGTCAGAAGATTCGGTATACTATCGGTAACAACATCATTCCTTCGCTTGTTGGCATCCTTACCTGTCCTGATAATTTATACGCAAACCATGAAGACCATTATTGTCCTTTTGACCTCCCTCATCACAGGCGTGAACGCCTTTGTGGCCCCGCACTCTGCTGCGTCGACTTGCCAATCGGCTTTGCCCAATAAACAGCAGACTGAATTGGCAATGATCGGAGGATTTTTGCAGGGGTTATTCGGAAAGACGGAAGCCGAGATCACTGATAAAGTTTACTTTGATGTTATTATCGACGGGAACTCCGCGGGTCGTATTGAGATGGGTTTGTACGGGAGCACGGTGCCAAAGGTACGTTGCTTGTCTCGAGAATAGAGCACGTTATCGTTCGACGCCGTCCGCCGACATCTTGCCAAATTCAAAGTTGAAATGATGATCCTGGAGACTTTCGTTCCCTAATTTCTGTATTTATCGTTTATTAGACTTGTGATAATTTCAAGAAGCTTTGTACTGGCGAGGTTGGATTCGGTTACAAAGACACGATCTTTCACCGTATCATCCCAGGATTCAGTGAGTATCTTGCCGTTTGCACCTATCTCTTCCTTTTTCACTCGCTAATGATTTTTTCTATACCACTCGCTTCTTACTATTCACAGTGTGCCAAGGTAAGATTAAGCCTTCGACTATTCGTAGATCATTTCAAAGTATTGAATCGTATCTCTCAATCAATTTCGTCCCTCCCCACAATGTGATTAATTGATCAGGCGGAGATATGACGAATTTCAATGGTACGGGCGGGAAGTCCATCTATGGTGACCGTTTTGAGGATGAGAACTTTGAGATTTCTCATGGTGGGGCTGGAACATTGTCCATGGCGAATGCTGGGGTACGTCCACTGAGGGGCACTGTAGGGGAAAAGTTGGGAATCTACATTTTCTGACCCACTTTTGGCATTTTTGTTTTCAGCCTAACACCAATGGATGTAAGTGAATAAAGACGACCTCGGCAAATGATAACCTTACGCAGGAGATTTTCTAATTTCTTGTTATCGTTTAATATTATCTTTCAGCACAATTTTGTAAGTCGCAGCGAGTCAAGGAAACATACAAGAGTGAAATGCCTTTTTGGGGGACATTTCCATTGCCAATGGAAGGGTGTTCACGAGAGCGGTGTCCCTAAAAAAAAAAAAAATACTCACTATTTTGTGATTGTTGAATCATGGCAGTCATTTGTCTGGGAGACACGCCATGGCTGAATGGCAAACACGGTAAGTGATGGAAACCTGCGTCGAGTCTAAGGGGAAAAAAGATGCCGTCTAATATTTTAGCACTGCTTCACAGTCGTTTTCGGCAAGGTGACGAATGGAATGGATATCGTCAAGCAAATGGGCTTTAAGGGCACTGAGGTTGGACGACCCTCAGCTGAGGTATGCGCAATATGTTCTTTTTGAAGCTGTTTCGACATTACTGCTTTTCACTAAACTTTGTACAATACAGGTCAAAATAACAGACTGCGGAGTTCTTTAGAATAGTTAAGTAACGGAAACAGAATACTCGAACATAATAGAAGCTATCATGAGACATAGATAGCAACACAAAAAAAAATCATCTTTCCAAAAAGCGTTCGATTTCGTTTAGGATGGAGGACCACTACCACCACGTGAGCGGAAAACGGACCACATGCGCACACGCTTAGCTTCACTACCCTCACTTTCGTCAGTTCTCACCGAGATTTCAGAGGAGAAAGAGCCGCGTTTTCCAGACATTGCTCTGATAAGATTTTCGTCAAGGCAAATGTCGTCCAGAGCATCTGTCAGGGCGACGACTGGCTCCAACACAAAGACATTCCTGTTTTCTACTCGCCGGATACGACCCGGAGTCCATCCAAGCCCAATCTTGCTTTGACTTGTCCAACTCTTGGGCTTCTTAGGATTTTCGATGTTGTCTTCTACAAACAGCAGGCCATCATCCTTGAACACGGCATCCGTACCTTCGGTAACCTCACTCGCGACGCTTTGCTCACAGCCATCGCTCAACTGTAATTCACAGTCAGAATATTCTTCTTCGAAAATAGGATTTGCCTTGAGAGAGTACGAGAACCGTTCTTCAATTTCCTCAGGACTTTCTCGAGACAATACTCTTTCCGATCGAGGCTCGACTGCTTCTTCAACTAACTCCAGCTCTTCCTTCGCCTCTTCTTCAACCTTTTCATACAAGCAGAGCGAATTAGTAGATTCGTGTCGCGGTTTCTCTTCCTCTTCCAAAGATTCGTCTCGCTCATCGCTGTCTTTGTTTCCCTCGACACAGTCTTTTTCTATCTCCACCTTCACTTTATTCAGGTACCGAGCGCTGTTGCGACGACGAAATACAGCGAATAGAGACTCTCGGAACATGTTGATGATTATTCTTTATCAATTAATGATGATTCACCCCAAAACAAAGCCATCAAAACAATCGTCCACTTTTTTTGTTCGGTGACAGTTATGGACTGTAGCCTTACCGTCAGCTCCCATGCGAAAAACGGTCGTAATCCATCGATCCATTCCAATCATCCAAATGCATACGCACGCAAGCGTAGCGCACAACACACGACCTACGCTTCTTCCTCGGAGCGCTTGGATTTCTTCTTGCTCTTTTCTTTTTTGCCTTCCTTTTTGGATTTCTTTTTCTTGTCCTTTTTAGACCTTTTCTTGTCACCATCCGAAGACAGTGTTTCAGGAGATTTTTCATTGAGACTATCTTCCTTGAAGAGCTTATCATCACTCATGGATTCATGAACCTTATCTGCATCTTGGGGAGTCTCAACCTTGTTTTCATCAAAGCTTTCCGTTTCTGTTCTACGATACTTTGCCTGGCGTCCCTTGCTACCCTTGGTGCCAAACCGAACTCCACCCGTCGCTTCGAAGAGTTCCTCATCCGTGTAAACTTTCTTGCGCTTCTTCTTTCCATTCTTGGACGATAATCTCGCGAGACTATCACCCAGCGAGTCTTTCCACCAAGATTCAGCTGTCAATCGTTTTTCCACCGCCTCGCGTTCGGTACCCAATCCAGCATTCTCGGTACGTTTCTGTACCTTGATGTGCGAGACAATACCATCCCGCTTTCTTCCGAGTCCAGTCCCTGCCGTCCATCCCATTTTTTCCAATTGTCTTTTGGCAAAATCTGAAGCTGGGGCTGACACCGACTCTTGTAAACGACTTGCCATTTTCTTACGCATTTTGGAACCAACCAAAGGGATGGTAGGAACAACCGTGGTCACTTTGCCGGAGGTTTCGCCACCCGCTTGTTGTATCATGACGTCAGTTAGTCTTCTCCGTTTCGGCGGTTGATCGATAGCACAAAGCTTGGCTAGTCTATTCTAGTCTACTTTAGTCTATTGAACAGGCAAGATAGAGAATGAAGGAATCCTCGGCAGGTAGAGAAAAAAGGGGAAAGAGTGCTCCAAAGCGCCTACCGGTAATGCGCTCGTGAAAAGAGGGGGAAAGCACGGAAAGCTCCTCCGAGAGAACGAACTGCGAAAAGAAAAAGAAAAAACGGGTGAAAAACGTGTGGAGGATTCGATAGAGATGTGTCTGGCCGACAGTACGGTACAAGGTCAACGCCTCACGGTCGCACAACGCTCTTGCACGTTCATCTCTCTTTTTTCAACGTCTGCCATGACAGACTGACTGTGAGGACGAAGCCTCCCGGGACCAAAAATTACTTTCCACCGTCGGCCTATTCCTACCTATTCTGCTACTACGTAGTCAGTACTCCTGGCTAGCCGAAGCGCAGAGAGGCTTGCTATCTGCGACAACCCTCACATGAACTGGGATTGACACAGATGCACTCACACTTATCGTAGGCACGCAACTGTGTCGGATTATACTGTTTCGAGTGTGCGTGTTCTTGTCGCCGTATCGATTCCCATTCGCCGAGACACGGGGGTATTCGCTCACATCAGGCCAAGCGGTCCAACTCCACAAACAGCAATTGTATTAATAGGCAGGAACGACACGACATTGGGACTAGTCTAACAATCACCCATTCTACAATCCAAGCACTACTACGTCTTATGTAGAACATAGGGTATATAAGAGTCAAAAGTATCTAGTTATCCGAGACACCGTTCAGCAATACTTTCCTACTCCACGTTTTCCCTCATAGAAAAAGGCATTTAGAGCTGCCCACTGGCGGCAATCATCACCTTGGCGCGAGTGGCACCTGATCCAGAACCGACACCTTCGACAGCCTTGACGACATCCATGCCTTCAACAACCTTTCCAAAGACGACTAAAGAAAAAATGCACCAAGTCAATGAGAGAGAGAGAGAGAGCCAGGTGAGACACCGAAACGTGTCGCATCGTAAGGATCGTCATGTCGTGATGCGTTCCATTCACTACGTACCGTGCTTTCCGTCGAGCCACGAGCAGGGAACGGTACACAGGAAAAACTGAGAACCGTTCGTGTTGGGCTGCAAGAAAGGGAGAGAGAGAGAGAGAGGGAGGGAGAGGACCACAATTGTAAGAGTGAGATAATGATATGAGGGGAGTAAACTTTCCTCCGGGCTTCCTCTAAGCGCCGACGACACGTACCCCGGCGTTGGCCATGGAAAGGATTCCAGGTCCGGTGTGCTTGAGCGTGAAGTTTTCATCGGGGAACTTGTTTCCGTAAATGGACTTTCCACCAGTACCGTTGTGGTTGGTGAAGTCTCCACCCTGGCACATAAAGTCCTGTCAAAGTACACGGTAAAATCAGAGTGTGTGAGTAATCCGAACCGCTATGTGCCGAGAAGGGGACACAGGCTGATCACATCATCACTGTCAGCGGCAGAGGAGGACTTACCGGGATGACACGGTGGAAAGAAGATCCGGCATAACCGAATCCCTTTTCTCCGGTACAGAGTGCACGGAAGTTTTCCGCGGTCTGGGATGCGAAAGTCATGGTAAGATACGTTACGTTTGGTACGAGATCCAACATCTTGCCGGTCGTGCAGTCGACATCCGAAAGGGGTCTTTTCGCCGCCTTTCACTGACGGATAACTTACCTTGGGGACAACATCGGAACGGAGTTCCATGATGATACGTCCAGCGGGCTGACCACCAATGGTGATATCAAAGTAGACTTTGGGAAGAGACCTAAAGACACGAGAAGCACAAAGATCGTGAGAAGGCTAACTTGCGTTAACTGGGGGAGGTTCACTCGAGTCGTGACCAGTGACCAGTGACTGAACCGGACAAATACCGTCAGTATCGTCTTCATCGTCTCAGACTCATCACAAACATCGAGTCGTCTCTCTCCTGACGGCGCATTCCATTCCGTGAAGTATTCTATCTCTATGCAACTACTTACATGGTGTTTGGTTTCGAAGGCAACTGAGAAAGGCTTTCTTGGTTGAATGTGATTTAATCCTCGGGGATGTGCACTAACATGAAAACCCAAAAAAAGATCGAGGGACCTCCAAGATCGGTGGTGCACTCGGGCCAAGTCCCGGTCAATAATGTGCTATTTTCATCATTCTTACGATCGGGACTGAAATACAGCTGGCAACAACATTCTTCGCCACACAATCGACTGACAATGCTACAGAAAGTAGAGGTCATCGTTCGTCCGATCCCCAAAAAAGAGACGACATATACATGTTCGTCGTGACGTCAGTCGTCTCGAGTCTTCGTGTCACGCGAGACACACCCGAGATATTGACTGTGTGACAAGCCAGAGACGACCATGAATGTCGTTTGATCGGCGCTTCAATGAAAAGCAGATTCATCGACAAGTTTATTACCTGTATCCAAGGGCCGAGAGTGTTTGCGGTTTCATCCGATTCAACAACATCATCATAACAATGATTTATTCACGCCAAATCAAGAATTTAACATTCTTGTTGTTGTGCACTTCGGCCGTCGTGTCGTCGTGGACACCGGCACACCAAGACGCGTCCCGACGCCGGATAACGGAATCCTGGCGGAAAGCCATCGGATCATTCATGCTGGTCGGACTCGTTTCGGTAAATCCAGTTTATGCAGATCAGATTGGTGTAGAAACGGAGGCTCCGACTTTGTATACGGGTGAAACGGTAGAGGTAAGGGAACTCGGGTGTCGAAACTCATTTCACTGTCATTGAATTTTATGGACAACGAATAATTGACTCATCATCGAGCGCTGGCTTTGATCCGTCCCGTTTTTGCAGATCTGCGTCAAACGCGGACCATTAGGGGCGTGTACGAAAACCGAAATGCGGACGCAGACAAATGATAATGACAAGGCCAAAAAATACTTCGGAGATCCAGCATCAATTCTGCGCCAGAAGAATGACGTTTTGCGTGGATACGAAGAGGAAGAGGGGAATGCTCTCGTCGAGAAGCTAAAAGCACAAACCGAAACAAACAAGGAGAAGAATCGATTGGCTGTGGAACGTAGAACATTTGAAAATGATCAGGTACGTGAAGGTTTGGTACCATTTCGCCCTATTTCACGTTCGTTGCACGTTGCGTGCATGCCGATTGCGTTTACCCAATGCCCTTCTCACCAACCAACCAAACAACGCCGCGCCTACATTCCACCTAAAATTTCAGTCTGCGACTTTTGGACCGTTTGATAAGCAAGTGCTGATTATGAATACGGATGGTAAAACTTTTACCCTACTGGCCAACCCGCAAGCCATGCGATTAAAGAAAGGTGGCTTTATCGAGGGGAGACAGTTTGTGAAGCAACCCACGCAAGAAGAAATTGATCAGGCTTTGGAGGCTGACGGGGAGGGTCTGGCTGGTGCCATACAATCCATCCTTCGCGGAAGCAGCTAGACACCAATTGCTTACCGACCCAGTTGGCAAATAGCTACCCTTTAACATAAATACACAGGGTCCACATGATTGTTTCTTAAAAAGTATACACGCAACATCTTCTTTTGTCGTCTCCCGTCTCAACGCAGCTTCTACGTTCTTCCAATTTCTTGTCGTCAACAGAGCGCTCTATTTAAGTATTTAGTAGAACATCAGGATTGCGAAAGTAGCATTAGCTTCTTCTGTATCCTGGAGTGTTGTGCGTGATGCAACCTTACGGCAAAGTCGTAAATCTTTGTTTCATACTTGAGATACTCATCGACAACCAAACGTCGGGTTACGTTTGATCGTATGGCGGCTGCAATAGACGAAGTGCGCGCTTTCGAGCCGGTGATTGAACCTTCATTCACACGGTCGATCTTCTCAGGGGAAGCGAAGAACTGAAACATCTGTGTTAGATCTGTATCTCCATCGATGAGATACTGGAGAAGGTACAGACTTTCAGAAAACCGTTCCACCAAACCGATCACGACACCGTATTTGATGAGGTTTTTCATGGTAAGATTCGCACGTCTCTCGTAGGTCCACTCAAGTCTCTCGTCGTCTACCCAAAACTTTTGAGAAGGCGACATGAAGTGATTCGATGTCTTATCCAGGTATTTCTTTGCTTTAAGTTTTTTTGATGCAATATTATAGAGGGAGTCTGCCGTCTCGTCGATAGAGTTGTGGGCGGTTTTGTTGGAAAACACATAGTTGCTGACGAACTTCTCGAGGGGATCACGGAAAAATGTGACATATCTGGTTTCGGATACATTCCCATCCAAGTCCTTCCATTCATCAAGAACGCCGATCGGAAGGTGATCACCGATTATGCCTACATCATTTTGTTTCAATAACTCAGTAGTCACAACATTTGTTACGTCTACCGGATACTCATCACCCGTCCTGTTCTCTAGATGAGACAGCCAGCATTCTTTACCTTTTCTAGGACTCGAAAGTCCTTCGTTCATCCAGAACTCATTGTGTTCCATACTGGCATAGCTAACATCAACGCAGTTACTGATAAAGGCCAGACCAACTTCACAGAGATTCGCGTAGGCTCGAAGGATGGCTCTGACACTGAACCCCGCTGATCGGTACATGTGCAGATACACAAGATTTCCACGACGATTCGTATTCTCGCATGTCCAGAAGGGTTTTACCTCAGGTATATCATCTTTGGCAGGAGCGTCAAATCGAAAGAATTCTTGCACCACATCTTCTGGGGGTGGTTTCTTGAAGAATTCATCAAAGGCTACCCAAGTCCTGGGCGGTAAACGGATACTCCGAGCCAAGGATCTCTCTATATTGCCTGTGAGTGGGAAGCCGAATTCGTTTGTAAGACTGAGTTGTAACCATAGCGTCGCGAGTAGGGTTATCGATATCAAGAGGGAAAGGTATGAGGAAGTGCATATCCCAAATGTCTTTCCTTTTCCGACAGTACTCCGATGCGGTTGGGAAATCCTCGTCCTCATCTTATTAGCCTTTTTTGGTAATATTCTTTTATTATGCTGGATAGATTATTGACTGTTCTTTGTTCTTTACGTTTTTGGATCAAGGCTGATGTGAACATCACTTCTCGTCTTGTTGGCTTGTTTCGTCCATGTTTGGCTATGGTCGGGGAAGACTATCGCCAACCACCGCGAAGCTCACACAGTTACAAGGCTCATCAACTCAAAAATTTAAATATGGAAAATGTGCGCGCGGGGACGTCAATTTTGACGTCATCGGATTATGGGGAGACTCTATCCGCGGACGATGGTCGGACGATAAATTGGTTGACAGGGATGCTGTTGCTGTGGTTGTAAGAAAATCAAAGGTGGCAAGAAACAGGAGACAACCGTCCTACTTCTATTAATACATTGCGGTTTGCCCTTGCTCAGATTGTTGTTCCATTCTGAAGTCCAAGATGCTCCGCTGTACCTTGGGAAGACTCCCGACTGCGAGAATTAGTCCAACCTTTTCCAGCTTTCATTTGCGAGCTGCCTTTTCTAGTGTCGATGAAGGACAAGCGGATTTGGGGATGTATCGGGGAGGGGTGTCTCCAGAGGATCGCCCCTTTTTGCATCATGGACTGCGGCCGCGATTTCGAGACTACGAAAAATTTCGGTCTCCCCGAAAGCGAGCATCAAAATTGTTACTTGAATTGAATCAAGAAGCAGTATCTCAGATGAAAGTGGCCAAACCGACCGTGTGGGAAACGGACTTCCGCGTTGGTGATGCTGTCGAGCTGGAAGTCGTTACGCAGGGTGGTTCCAAGTCGGACAACACGGACAAATGGCGCGGCGTGATTCTTGGAATTTTCAAAAAGAGACTCGACACATCAATCCTCATTCGCGACGTTGTCTTTGGTGAACCTATTGAGCGTCGCATTCCCTTACATTCTCCCTTGATAAAATCTCTCAAGGTTCTGGAACGAAACTTCGTTTTCAAAGGTAAAAAGAAAATCAAACGAGCCAAGTTGTATTATCTCAGTGAACGAAACCCTATGCGTAAGTTCAGTTTTTTGAGCAAAATTCTTTGTTTGGCTACCACAGCTACTCCAAATTTTTGTTTTCTCATAATTTATTTTCTACACTGCAGTCACTCAAGTCACTGGGAATAAATTTAAAAAATAGTCATCTCTTTTTCACGGATATTATTTGTTTGTCTATTTCTGTCAAAGAAGATTAGCAAGGGCGGTGACCAATAGTGATTGTTTTGTTTTTTTGAATGGAAGTTTACACTTTTTCCAACGACTTCTCTTTCTGTTCAATGGCATACATCGGCAGATTTGGGGTATCGTTGTGCGTAGCAGGATGGTAATGATGAGTGATAATATGTTCATGGATATCTTTTGAAGCCATATGATTGCTTTGTTGTTGTAGTTCACAGTCTTCTTTGGCTACGTCCGGGGCACGATGAGAATCCGAATTGACACGAATTGCCTTCGCAGCCGACGACGCAATCATATCTTCGGGTTCCATATTAAGAGGGAGATGATCCAGGGGAAGTTCGGACAAGAAAGCCTTTCGGACCAAATCTGCTAGTTCCGCGTCGGTGCGGCCGGTCGATTCAATAGGTTCGTGGACATGTACATGCAATTTGCCCTTTCCAGATTGCACTGGAAATAGAGCATTACTTGGCATAATGGCGTACGTGTGAGAGATAGAAAGAGGAACAATAGGTACTCCAGTCTTCACCGCCATGGAAAAGAGTCCGCCTTTGAAATCTATCAAGCGACCATCCGGTGAACGTTGCCCTTCCGGAAAGGCCATTAGAGGCACTCCCTTCTTGAGCCAGTTGATTCCTTCCTTGAATGTACGCAACTGTGAACGTCTGTCTTCTCTATCGATAAGAATGTGATCCCCCTGTTCGGAAAGTTTAACGTTAGACCCTACTCTCGGTGGTCGCCGCGCCAATGAAGAAAAAACAGGGCACAGCAGTACTTACACCGACTAGTTGCTGGCCAATACAGGGGACCTTTGCAAGCTCCCCTTTGGCGATGAACTTGAACACCGGATCTAGAACCGTGCAGATTACTGGAATATCTAGCCATGACGCGTGATTGGCAACATAAAGACACGCCCCGTTTCCACCTTCTTTAAGAAAGTCTACTTCTCCAGATGAGGTAGGATAGGAGTCGGTCATCGATAGCCATATTTTGGACCAGATCTTTCCCGTTTTGTCGTAAACAGCGCGATGCGGATCCCATTCACTATCGATATTCTTGTTGTAAAAGTCAACAGCGAACATTACTGCAGCCCAGACAGGACCTGTCAAAATTGTGACGAACAGGCACCACAGACCATGCGCGTTTATCACCTTTTCCTTGTCCCCATTAGACATTCTGAAGATCGGATTGATCTCATCCATCGACAATTTGTAAGAATTTTGGACTCTATCATCATGGTGCCGATCTGTCTCATCTACGTGCAACTGTAGCACCGACGACGACGTTGGCATCGACGACGTCGTCTTGACAGCTTGACGTCGCGTCTTCAATGAAGTCTGAAAAGCAGAGGACCGCGACGAGGAAAGTAGAACTCCAAGCACGAAAAGATTCAAACGCTGCATGCTCGACATCTGTTTTACAGGTTGATTTTTTGTTGAACCAAGTGTAAAGGTTCACCTCCGACAAAAGACGGGTGGACGTCGTTTTGAGAGGTTATCTAGATAGGTAGATAGAGGTAGACGGAAATCCGTACAACAAAAACCGCAGATTCTCTTGCTGACATGATGAAAACAAAAAAAGAGAGAACAAAACGTGTCCGCCGAGGAGAAACTTTCAAGCCAAACCAGCGTTTCAAAGTTCAACGTATGCTTAAAAAAAAACGGGGGCGTACGTCAGTCGAGTCCCGCATGACAAATGAAAACGCAACAGACATGGATGTTATCATGCAACCGACCTAACTGTAAGGATCACGTCAGGTTAATGAGTTTTTGGGACAGCTACCTACATCTCAGAGTGGTGGCAAGGTGCCAACTCCAAAGGTTGATTTCAAACCTTTCTTTAGTGCATATGATATATCCTAGAGTTTTTGCTGCATACAAGTAAAAATCCTTTTCAAATCTGTGTGCATCAAGAGTCTGCTTGAAGATAATGGATAATTTAATTTACAGGGATGTACCCAACCTCAGGTTTATGGTTGCAGATAAAGCAACCTAGCAAATAACCACTATTAGCCTCAAGTGATTTTTCATCATCTTCTAGGAGTCGGACCAACTAATTTTCAAGAGAAAAAAAGAGAACTATCTCCATCTTCTACCTATTTACTGTTAGTAAAACACACATGTGGTAATTGGAGGGTAGTTCTCGAATCAAACCTCGAACTGACTCTTGCAAAAAAGAGCGCGCAGCTCTCAACGGATGGTGCCGGCGCGGTGTTTGCATTTCTACAAATTTATTCCACTGCAGCAGACAAGCAACCATCGAAGGTCCTTTCAAGACTCACCCTTTTGTTGATCTTGTGCGGTTAAAAAGCGATTTGATAGCGGTAAAAATAAAATAACAATCAACACTTTCCTTGGAGATCTACTCTACTAGACAGGAGCAATGTCAGCTCCTGCTGTTAGAATAATAGGCAGGGAAGAGACGTCCAATGGTAATCGTCTCTCCCATTACGGACATTTGCCCCGCCCCGTCCGAGCGCGCAGAAAACGGACCTCCTTTACCGCTAATTCTGTACCGGAAGCTAATTCTTCGGATGTGTCCTCTTCCTTGGTCTCTCCTTCCAATATTATTAACGCAACACCACGTCCAAAATCACCAAGAGAACCTCGTGTCATGATGACACGTCCGAATGCTTCCACCGCGAACACGGAATCGGTTCGATTTCTTGAAAAAGAGTCGACAGGCAGACGAAGCAATTTGCGAACTGAGTACTTCCAACAACGATCGAGAAGTGCACCGACAAAAACGCGTCCGAGGACACCCGTTCAACTCGAAAAACGATCCAAGACTCCACAGCCAATTTTAGCAGCGGAGCATTTTCGATCTGCCATGACATACAATCCTGTAATCAAAAATCCACAACACCCCCAGAAGAATCAGGAAGAAAAGTCCCCCCGAGAACATAAGTGGAAAACAACAGATGTTACAATATCAGGAGATTCGACTACTTCGGCAACGACACCGTCTTCAGATATGTCGAGCCCTCCCAGAATACACCCTCGGCGAAGACCTCGCCGATCACCCTCTCCACCGCGATCACGGACGAAACCACCCCCATCGAGGATGAGCCGCGAAACTGTCCCATCGAGGCGCGAATCAACTTTTCTAAGGGGATGCATACAGGGAGGCTTGTATGGGGGGACCTTGGTTGGGAGCAAACTTACGGAATGTTTGTATTTGGGGGCTGATATTTATCAGCAGGAATGTGGTCCTCACCAAGACCGAGGAGGGGACCGCCACTTCTTATATCGTCGTCGCAACGGCAGCTTTCAGGATGATGATGATGACATTGTCGAGGACGATCCGTCGGCTTTTTATTCTCAATATTCCGGGAATAGATCAAAAATAACAGCTGATACAGACGATATAATGAATGAAAATGAATCAAGAAATTCTAGCAACCCACAGAGAAGGAGGGGTGACTCGCGATCTCGCTCACGCTCCGCTTCCCCTACGTCGGACTACGAGTTGGGATCCAAAGCGCCCAAAACACCGTCTACTCCGTTTCGTTCCAATCGGAGATCAGATTCAAAAGACAAAGATACAACACCCACTCGTCGGACTGCCGCGCGAACAGAAACGACACCCACTCGCGCGTATCATCGGCGTCACGATTCATTTGATGTAGCACCACATGGGATTCGGTATGATCAAGGAGAATTGCCGAGACTGCATCCTGTACGAGGAAAAAGTGCTTGGGAAGAATCTCTACCAGATGCAACGACGGAATTCGAGCAGTTACGAAATTATCGATTATCTTTATTCGAGAAAAACGGTCAAATCAATCTTCCGCAGACAAGGGCTGAACAAGCAGGCAACTCGGTCCAGCTTGACTCTTTTTCACAATCTGCAGTTACGACGCTTACTCGCCAACTAGAGCCTCCCGTGATTTCGCCACCATCTTCGGCCGTACCGCTGCAGCTGGAAGCTCCTTCTGCCCAGCCGAACTGCCCGTCTTATCCGCCGTGGCGAAGGGCTCCCCGTGAATTGACTTCTCAAACTTTGTCAAAAGAAGACGAAGATATGCGCAGAGAATTGGAAGAGACGAAAAAATCACTTGAAAGAGCTAGACAGGACTTGCAGCACGCCCAAGAGCTGGCATCCCGCCAACAATCCGATACGACGACATGGGCTAGTCAGCTGACCAACGAGAAACTTATGGTCGAAGCGAAATTACAAGACGAATCCCGTGCGAAAAAGGAATTGCTGGAAAAAATTGAAAAGATGCAGGAAGAAACTGCACAGCTTAAGTCGACCCTCCAGCTCGCTCAGCAAGATGCTGTGCACAGGAGCACCAATAGCAAACCACCTCGCTCGTCATCTCGTGACTTGGCGTCACTTCATAATAATTCTCCACCGTCTTCTGCGAATAGTCGCGGAAAATCGTTGGAACGATTCAAATCGCCAGGTCGTGCACTGGCGGACGATATGCATGAAGAAGGATCTCCATATAGCTCGCGTGACGAGGAAGATCCTAAAGAAAGTGGCTCGGCAAAGCGACCCTACGATTCTGGAGCCGTCCTTAACCTTGTTCGGGAAGTTGTGAGAGGAAAGAGCGTATCGAAAACGCCGCCGTCGAAGTCCCCAACATCAGTTATGGAAGAAAGGGGTGATAAAACTCCCGAGCTTGTCGAGGGTAGCGATCAGAGGGATGCACTTTCTACACTAGGAAATACGAAAGGTGGCAACGAAGGTTCAGAACCTGATGCCCCTTACTTGTCTTCTCGTCTGATTTCCCTTCGTTCCGAACTTCTCGATGTGCGATCGCAGCTGGCTGAAGCCGATGCCGCTCGGATAAAGGCTGAAAACCGTCGAGCCGACGTTGAAGCTATCAACAAGGAGATTCAATCGGAAACAAGAAAGCTACGGGAAGAAGTTAGAGAGCTCAAGGAGCTTGTGCTTGGCTTTAAAACGAAAGAAAGTGAAACGGAAAGAAAATACCAATTAAGAGTGGAAATGGTTCAAAAGGAACTGACTGAAACAAAGGAATCTGCGAAACAAAAGGAAAAAGCGAAAGAAAAATTAGAAGAGGAGCTTACGGAAACGCTGAACGAAGCCGACGAACTGCGCGGACAAGTGAATTGTTTCATGAAAGAGTTGGAGCGTACCCAAAAAGAAAGTGAGCAAAAAATCCTGATCTCTGATTTGGAAGCCAAAAGGCTGCAAGACGAGCTTCGTCTCATGAAGGAAAAGCTCTCCCAAACCAATTCAGAAATCGTTCAGCAGGCTTCAGAGCACCTGCGAAAGCGACAGGAAATCGAAGCCGAACTTGAACAGACCAAAGAAACTGCGACGGCTTTACAAAGGCGGGTGCTTTTCATGGACGATCAGCTCTCACAAGTTGAGTCGGAAACGGAGCACTTACGAAGCAAGCTAGCGTCAAACGACCCCCAGCGCCCCCATGCTAGTAATACTTCCCCTCAGAGACTGTCTACATCTTGGAGGAAAAGTTTTGTTGGCATGGCAGATACTATTTCCAGGTCCCTTTCAGAAGGGATTGGGGACGGGCCTATCATAATTCCTGAAGCACCTCAAAAGGACGCGCGGTCGTCTGTGATAGACCGTCTCCGGAACAGTCTTGACCACAAATCTGCCGGCGATGGAAAAAAAAGCTAAGTATATTTATTTGTGAACTCTTATTGCTTTTGATTACAAAAGAATGTAGACAATGTAGACTTGTTTGTTATACCGACTCTGCAGTGCCTGGCATGCTATTATTGTTAACGATATGCACAAGCGAAATTCATAGATCGTCAGCCTCCCTTTTTGGTAGTTCACCGTTTCCTAAAGCCACCATGATGGCGTGCCTGAAACATAATGTCTTAAAACCGGAAAGACGACAGACCGGTACTTCGGAATTTGCTCTTCGATTGTTTTCCGCTTACTTGGCGTCGTACCAGGTCTTGTGTGTGTAAGATCCATCTACAAGTAAGGGAACCACAGTCGGATCTAATCCTTCGCACCATGGCTGCTCCATGCACTGTAGCACTTCTTCGAATGCTTCCTCTGCAGTTTCTTCAGGGCCCTCTAGGATAACTTCATCGTGAATTTGTAAAAGCAGAATCCAACCTAGATCCTTCAGTTTCTGACTTTGATTGATTTTGTTCATAGCCATCATTGCAATGTCTGCGGCCCCACCCTGGATGGGAGTGTTGATACTGGCTCTCTCAGCTTGGCCAACAAGTTTCCGATCATTCTCCTTCATAGCGTCGGGCAAATTGCGATAACGACCCATCAAGGTCCTCGTGTATCCATAATTTCTTGCCGTTTCTTTGACCTGCTGCTGCCAATCGCGTACTTCTGGCCGAGCATCGTACCATTTCTGTAGCATCTCTCCAGCCTCTGTGCTGGAAACCCCCCAGTCCTGACTAAGGCCGTGAGCTGTCTTACCATACGCGATAGAAAAGTTCAATGTTTTTGCTTTTCGTCGTTCCGAAGCAAATTGGTCTTTGACCAGAGGCTTCGGGCATTCACCTTGTGAGTAGTCCCATTCCAAGAGAACCTCGCCAGAGTCAACCGCCGCTTTGACATAGTCAAACATATCAACAGCTGTACGAGAATGAAAGTCACCTCCAGCTTCAAATGCCCGTACCATTGAATCACATTCGGTCATACTCGCGAGAATACGAAGCTCCAGTTGACCGTAATCTGCAACGATCAAATTGTTTCCTGGCGATGCTTCGAAAGCCTTTCTGATCTTGTATTTGTCTTTTTCAAGGGCTGGCTGGTTTTGAAGATTTGGTCGACGAGATGATAATCGCCCGGTTTCGGTGTTCAAGTTCAGTGAACAATGAACCCGGCTCTGATCATCAGCAAGCTCCTGGAGACTCGTGAGAAAGTTCGCTATCATCGTATCGATCGAGCCGATCGCGCAGAGACTAAATAGAGCTTCACATCCTTCTTTGCCAACATGCTGGAACGCCTGTGTAAAGAGATGAAATACATGAGCCTAAAATCGAAAAAGTAACCAATCGGCTGTGAGACTGCATACTTACTGTACCGTACTTCGGCGGATCCGCGAAGGGGTCGCCTGCAAGCTCTCTAAGTACGTTTGCTGTGACGCTGGGCGCACCACCTTGTGTGAAAGTTGTCGGCTCTAGCTTCCCTAGACTTGATATTTTGACATCTACATATTTGGGGACTTGCTTTGACTTCAGTTTGAACTCTTCAAGATATTTAGAGAGGGAGCCACCTTCTGATTTGGCAGCCTCTTCAAGGGCTTCGCTAAGTGC
>Ga0051981_10000673_pt1 | contig 16876 bp, 14 predicted proteins | sample CryGey13umfilter_3_FD_59644 | JGI IMG/M metagenome (GOLD analysis project Ga0051981, IMG submission 59644) | Groundwater microbial communities from aquifer in Utah, USA - Crystal Geyser 4/10/14 3 um filter | ecosystem: Environmental > Aquatic > Deep subsurface > Groundwater | place: USA: Utah... | reverse complement strand
AGTAGACATTTCAATGAACGCAAAAAATGAAGGATTGTATTGCCAACGCAGCCAGTATTCCCCTTCTTCCTTTACTTACATACAATCCATCTACATTGTGTTTCTATCTTCATAACATGATACTTTCTGCTCCCATGTCCTGGAAACCAACGTGTTACGTCGTTTCTTACTTTGTTGAAGAAAGTGAATCTCACGATGGTCTCGTACCCTCCTCAGACGTCTTGTCCTTTACATTAGTTGTTGTTGGAGGACATGAAAAATGAAGATAACTACTACTACAAGAGATGGCTATGGGGCACGCTTCCGAATCATGCCTGATCAGACTCGCACTATTCTTTTAAATTTTTACGACCGACGGGTCGTTAAATATACGTCATCCGACACGTCTCAAAAAATAAAAGATTGACGGGTTTACTACCTACTTTAATAAAAACTGTGAAGATGGGCAAGACGTGAGGAAATCGGAAGTGAAACATGCACAAAAACAAAATCATTTTTACAGATAGACCAAAGGGATCGTAAGGCTTCTGCAACCACGCTTGACGTACGCTATTGGTTTCACTTGTATATCAGTACAAAATGATGAAACGGAGCCTAATCGGCTTCTCGGCGTGCCGCAACTGTGATGGGATCCAACGTTCTTCGTCGCAGACGACGGAAGTGAAAACCTCCCCATGGGAAGGAGACGTAACCGAATATACTGTATCCGAAGAGCTCACATTTTCAAGTGGTAAAGCGGAATTTGAGCAGGAAGTGTCTTCAATAGTGTTTGATCAATTACGATCTCCTGCTCCTTCGTCAAGGTTGACCTACAAAATCCAAGAATGGCGTGAGTGTTGTTCCTCGTCTGTCTACCAGACACGTATGTTTGCGGGGTTGCAAATGACTGTTCTCATTGAATCGCTCACGTAACCCTTGGTGCTTTTTTGGCATTCCTTGACAGACGCTGTACTTGCGGACAAACACAGTGGTAATAAAAATCGTACCACCGTAGCAACGAAAGTTCTGAAGGATGTCAAGCAAGAGTACAAAGAATCTCACTCTGGCAGAGCTCGGACGCTTTGGTACGCTGCAGCATACGCAGAGTATAAGCGCCGCGTAGAGGCTCTCTTTCCGGATATTCCATCAAAAGACTGCGGACTTATTCTCGTACAGAGAACAGCCAAGGTGGTTGAAAGTGGTCGAATCATCGAAGGAAAAAGATACGGTTACCCTGGAAGGGAAGCAATTTACGGACCAGCATGCAACCCAAAGGCTGTCAACTTTTTCTTTCAAAGTCGAGATCCCCCTACGTTGGAACACGAAGTGAGACGACTTGGTACTTCCTTTAACGACCTCCGACAAAGTCCCGAGCAACCTCCGCTGGCTATGATGGGGGAGTTTGAAGATTTGCTGCAGTTTATCGATCGAAAAATCTCGGCACCTCCAGAGAATCTCATGGCACGAGAATTGCTGGAAAACATCAAGTTCATTCCGGTACTACAAAAACAGTGGAAGCTTCTGAAAGAGCACACTCGGCCCGTCGCGAGCGTTGCATGTCCGACGCATGAGGCTATAGTCAAGACTACCAAACCCGTACAGGAGCAAGCACAACGGCATACGATCAAGAAGGCTACACTGGAACGTATTTCCACGGAAAATTCGGACGACGTAGTCATGTCCTATCTTGCTCCCTTGTTATGTGAGGAGGAAGGCGAAGAGATGTGCAACGAAGTTGCTCAGAGCGACGTGATGGAAAGTTACACATTGTCACCTACTTTAGACAGATACGGTAACCATATTCCCCGAATAAAAAGGGAATGTTCTTGCCATTTTGAATGCCCCCCAAACCCCAGTGACACGATGTTTAGCGAAACGAAGACGGTGTGCCAATCTATGGAAGGCGAGAGTCGTATAGAACAATTACAAACTCAAGTAGAAGATTTGCAAAGGATGGTACAGCAACTTTTGCTGAATCATCCTCCCTCATCTGCCTCACTGACAAGTGATTTTGGCAAATCGACCACACGTTCCCAGCGGCTTGGCCTACCTTCGGAAATAAAAGTCGACGTACAACAATCTATCGACGACACGAATACAAGTTAAGATGTAAGTGACCATGGTCGCAGGTCACGAGGTACATGTAACGGTGACTCGATCGAAGCATCATTTTCGAGGAAAAAGATTCGTTGCTCGTTCCAAGATGATGGTGAAGAAGAATTGATACCACCGTCAGCAACCGGTGCGCATCACAGCACAGAAAGTTCGCTACAGCATTCCGAGATAACTGTAAAAGATCCTTATGCTGCAGAGGGAAGGTATTCAGGAGTTCCTTCTTGGGCCTATTCATACGGGGTTCATCTTAACTTGTAGGTTTCCACTGAACGCATTAGTCAACAACTGAAAACTACTGTTGTGCCCGATACTCCTTTCCGCTCTGCTGTGTGTCTGGCTAGTAGGGTGTAAGATCGATACACCGTATTTACATCATTACCGTAGGTAGTCGACGCCGCTCAAACGCGACCGAAAATTCAAGAATAACGATTTTTTTGAATGCGTCATAATGCGAATTTTGGAATATTCTTGTTGACAGTGACACCTGATTTCTTATCAAAGAACCAACTGCGAATCTACTTCCGTGCAGCATTTGACATGTTGGTATTTTTTGCCGCACTTCAAAAGAATCGTATCCTACCTTGACATGCCTTTTCGATTCCCCTTCCCACATCAAAGAAGCACCACCAGATCAAGAGATAAACGATCGTAATGTCTGAACAATTGAATCAATTAGAAAAAGAGTATCTGTATCCATACGGAAGGATAGAATGTCCGTTTTCCATGGCTGTTGGACCGGTACCAGCCCCTTCTTTGTTGCTCAAGACTGCTCTCTTCCGTGGCGATACGAAGGGTGTCATCAAGGCGATCCAAGACGGTGCAAACGCGCATCTGGTTTCACATGACAGTCGATCTCCCTTCATCACACCTGTTTGGATTGCACTATCACTGGGGTACGAAGAAATCGCTTACTTCTTGTTGCGAAACGAACCAAAACCGGCCCGTCCGATGATGAGACGCGAATTCGCCATGGCATGTCGGCAAACGACTACCACACCCGTGTCCATGGAACATCTCCAAGCTGTGGTGGCTTATTTTGGCCCAGACATTGTTTGTAGACCACTGCCAGCAACTTCGGATGCTTTTACACCTTACCATTACGCTTGCTCTCCATGTCACTGGCCGTTGATTCAGTACCTAGTAGGGGTATCACAACAGCAACAAGAACAACCACAACAGGAAGGAGTTTACCCTCATTGGGCAACTCAAAAAGCGACACTTCGTCAATTGACTCCATTGCACGTCTTACGTAATAACAAAGAACGTCCTGACGACTTGGCGCACTTCCTCGCTTGGATTCTTGAGCAAGAAGAGACAACAGACCAATTGTTTGTACAAGATACAAAAGGAACGACGGCCTTGGAGGCGATCTTACAGCACACCGATATAGACACTCGGAACTTCATCGTGACATGGATGGTGACTACTGGAACTAGGCGATGATATGCTTAACACATCCTTTGTTGCTTTATTGGAAATCGTAATATATGACTCCGAACTATATCCAAAACTCCAATCAGGTGTGCGAAAACAAAGTTTTAAAACATATAAACTGACCATTCAATACTTTTATAAATTCTGTCGTAACACGTTGCTAGTAAACCAAATACTCGTCTGCTAATTTGGCGAGGAGTTGAAAGGCTTTCCTTCTTACATGTTCGGAGACTGTACTTGATTCACAGCTCTACTTTCCTCTAGTAGTGTATTACCAAAGTACCAACCAGTATAGTTGATAGGTAGTTTACTGTTATGAACTACCAGAAGAATCGATCGCACATTCAAAAATGTCATGCTGATCATGTTCATTTCATCTCGTCGTCAACATCTAAGTCCATAAGATTGTTGGTGTACCGGTGCACTGTGCTGGTCAAATTCACCAGCTCAACGCGATCAATCGTCGTGTACTCCTTCTCGGTGATATGGCTTAATCGTTCGGTGAAACTTTCCAATAGTCCCTGTTGATCTTCATAAAGAGCACGTTGCACCGGATCGTTCTCCATGCAATATGTGACAATGTACGTGTGTTTAAGGACGCGACGACATTCCACCAACTGGGCCAGTGCATCCCCTAGTGCATCCCAGTCAAACGGCGAATCGGACATGCCTCTTTCATCTTTTAGTACCTTGAACTTCTCCAACGAATTCTGCGCAAATTCTTGACCCTGCGAGTGATTCTGGAAGCGAGTGTAGCAATGTAGATATTGCTCTAACTCGCGTTCCGCAAACAAGGCGAGATGGTCCCTCTTCTGGGCTTTCTTCACATCGAACGCGTTACAACTCGCAGTGTACCCGTGCTTGTCCCAACTTTCCATGCACATCCAACAAAAATGGTACTTGCACTGAGTACAAGTTATGCGATTGCTGAAAAAACAAAACAACAAAAGAAGAGTCCTACATGTGAGCGATGAACGAAGCAAACGAAAGGCAGCTACAGGATCCGCTCTTCGAGCCGCGCCTGAAGACGAGGACAGAAATCCACGCCATTTGCTCACCATCCACCATTTTTATCGATTCGAGTGAAACATTTCGGACATTTTTTGGTTTTGGCAATAATCCAGTTGACCGATTCAGAATCGTTTTGATTCTTTTTAGTCCAACGGTCCATCATCTGGCACGAGGCAGGTGTATGTCGCTTATCTCCGCAGCCGAGGCAAAATCGTGTCATGCACGTGGGACATTGACCTTCCCCTTGGAAGCCATCCGACGTCAATGCCGCCACGGCGACTGTATCGCAGGACTTTCCTGGACACCAACGCATGAGAATATTAGATTCAATATACGATCGTAATTCGAATTCCTCATACTTGGCCAAGATTTGTGATGGTGTCAACTTGGTGACTTCCACGTTGGTGACCATTTCGTTACATTTTCGATCTGGACATCGTGTATCCAGACATGCAGGTCCTTCTCCTGTAACAGCTTGTGACAAATACCCATTCCAACACATCTGACAGAAATTGTGTCCGCATGCCATATGAAAGAGTTCGTCAGGTCCAAGATCGTCATCCAAACAAATCGAACAACATCCCGCAGACTTATCCTTTTCGTTTTTCCTGGTTTTTTCATTATCATCCTTTGTTGCCGTCGTCGCCGCTAAACAACGGTACAAGACACCACATTCCATCCAAATCTGTCGTGGTTCCACAGCGTAATAGGCCCCGAGTAATTTCTTACCATCCCAATGATATTCCCGCAAAATGACAAGGGCGGCTTCGTATGGAATCCCGAGCAAATCCGTGGCGTATTCGTGTACGGTGTCATGCATAGATTGACGCACTTGCGCCAAGTCCCAAAATTGATACGATGATATTGCGGCGGCATGGTTCGCCGCGACGACGCGAGGATTCCAGTTATCGTTCACGTCGTTCTCGTCACAGTCGTGGATGACGGACGTGTAGGAATACTCCGAGTCGTTATCATCGTCGTTGAAGTTTTGATCATCATACTCATCATATTCATGTCCCTCGTCATGATCCTCATCCTCCTTGCGATCGTAGCTATCGTTGTCGTCTACGGCTGTTGTCGATGTCAGCGAGGCTTCCGGAAGTGAGGACGATGATTCCGTTTCCGTTGGCGGAAAAGAATCTTTATCATTCGCTACAGATAACATGATGGAAATGTTGTTTTCGCGTGGTACCGTCTTGCAATCGTCTTCGTTATGATCACTGTCTTGTTGGCAGGAGCGTCGTTTCATGGTTTGGAATGATACAAGTAAGTAAATGGGGCAAGTGAATATTATTTATCCTCGCGTCTCAAAGCCAAAAAAAATAGGAGTATATAACAAAAAAAAAAAGGGGAAAAAACAAACATGATCGGGATGCACAATTTTTTTGGTCGTTGGGTCGCGGTCGCGTGACCGTCGATTTCCATCCACGACAGATCCGCTCTCATTAGAGTTCGCTTCAGAATTTGCGTGCGGCACTCCTTTTTCTTGTGTAATAGTAGTAAAACGATTAGTCGAGTGTCCTATTTATCTATATAAGAGACTCTACCAACTAACAGCAAACTGCAAAGGACAACCTATCCAGTATCTCAAGAGTGGTCGGAGTATCAGCAAATGTTTTCATTCTTCGTTTGATCTGTCCATTAATAATCATCTCCAGTAGTACGGAACCAAACATTTTTACAGTTAGTTAGTAGTAGTGTCTTTCTTCCATTTACATCATCCGCATGAAGGTTTATTGATATCCCATGATGATAGTGGATAGCTCGATTCGGTAACAAGAGGCCGTAGGCTACCTTTATCCCTCGAATGATACTACTAATTGATGTTTTATAATAAAACTAGCAGCGCATCTGGATACCATCCCCCGAAAAATTATGAAAACTTTTGAAGTCTGCGAAGGTCATGATGGAATGATCCGATGACAGGGCACAACAATTGCCAAATACAGGTGATAGTTGGCCAAAATAAAATAAATCCCCGAACGTCAGGTACCCTTTGCCGTTCCGATCTAACCGATCAAAGGCCAAGCGCATATTCCGTTCGTCGACGTGCGCCAATGAAATCATAGCCGCAAGGAATTCATGCCATTGGATACCAAGAGCTTCTCGACGTAATTTGATAGAGTTAAAGGCGGCCTCCAATACATCAGCTTCCACTGCAACACTTACGGCCCTTTGGAGCGCCACGAGGGACACCTCGCCGCACCCTTCTGTATCGATCTTTTCAAATTCTTCTCGAACTTCAATCACCTGTTCGGGGAATAATGTAAAGCTCAATATTTCGGATTGAAGTTTTTTAAAGTCCGATAACTCCCGGAAGCCAAGTATTGCATGGACTGTAGCAGGCTTAAGCAACACATTTTGACATGGGTGCACATTAATAATCCATGGGTCCTTTAGAATTTGCTTGGCGTCTGGTCTTTGTTCCGAGTCCAATGCAAGCATTGAACGCACGAAAGCTTTGGCGGTATCGCTAACATCATTCCAGATACACGATGGTTCAAAGCTCAACTTGCATTGTGATATTCGATTGGCCACCTCATCCGCTTCTTCGCCATCGAGCCCTCCAAACGGAGTTTCTCCGCTCAACAACAAATATGCGATGACACCCAGCGCCCAAATATCCACCTTTTCATCGTAATCTTCACGAATGATTTCAGGTGCTACGGTGTAGGGTGTCCCAACCGCATCATTCAAGTGCTGTCCCTTTTCAAAATGTTTGCTCAAACCAAAATCGATCAAAACCAATTCCCCCGAGACCATGTAAAGCCAATTCTCTAACTTCAAGTCCCGATGACAAATACCATGTTCGTGTAAGTAGGAAATAGCCGATGCCATTTTCTTGATGTGCCGTGCAGACTCCGCTTCGGAAAAGCGACCAACAACTTCTAGCCGATCAAAGAGTTCACCCCCTGTACATAAGTCTTGTACGATATAAAGCATGTCATCGCTTTCGTACACTTCTCTTATACGAACAATATTGGGATGATCGATTTCGCACATGAGGGCTATTTCATTCCTCAGCCGGTCGAGGCCTTCTTCGGTGGTATTCACACGTTTCTTCTCGAGACACTTGACGGCAAAGAAATCACCCGTCACAAGGTGCGTTGCCTTGCGGACAATTCCCCCGGCACCACGACCTAATTCATTTTCGTAGTCAATCTTGTACACTGACTCGATAGGTGTATCGCGCGATGTTTCCATGCGCACAATGCACTTGGCAAAGTCTTTCTCGGAAAAGAACGTTTGGATGATGCTAGTCACAACATCCGTGCCTACCGTTCCTGCAACTCCGTGTTGAGTCAGGACAGCCCGTTGGCTTTGAACGCAACCCATGGTTACTTGCGGGTTGTTGGTCCTGTCGTTTTTCGTTGTTTGTGCCTGCTTGTTTTGTGTTTCGTGTTCTGGTCCATGAATGGTGGTTGGTGACTTGTCCCGTGCAAATTCTATTGGACGATGTCCCAAATTCTCTTTCGAGAAGTGCCGATCGTGATACAAAACGAGGCCCACCCCGACAAGGTGGGGGAAGCCAAAGCCAAAATGAGAACAGTGGTGGTGGGCACGTTTCGAAGTCACTTTCGTTTCGTAACCCTACTACGTGACTATCTTGCGACCATCCATAAAGAATCCCGGGCGTACAGTAAAATGTATACTCATATGCATCGAATAACTTCGGTTCCTGTAAGATGGTTCGTATCGTACTGTACCTCTTGGTTTATTGACATTGAGTCCATCCGCTACCCCCACACCTAGACGAGGACTTGTTTAGGTAGTTTTGACAATCCATGGACTTATTGACGAGTACAGGAAGATTTGATCACAGTCAGTTTGTTACATTTGTTTTTGACAACATCGATGTGAGTCACAGAGCATCTTAGGCACCATATTCCAGCTCCAGGAGTCGACTTCGCTCTAGCGAGTATTGTCTACTATGTGAAGCATGCAATTTTAAACTCCACTAAGTTGATTCAAAGCAAACTATTGGCACTTTATCACAACATTATGCATGGACCCTTTGTAAATGCATTTCTGTTTGATATTCAAGTAGCTTGAAATGAGCGCTGCCTCTTGTTTGGGCGCAGCTTTTACGCTTCGTTCGCATAGTCGACAGTGATGGAGTTCGGATTCTGAAAAAGCGATAAAATACGTTAATGTGTTATGAGAACTTGCGTGTCAATAACAACATACAACATACCATTACGTCACAATATCTCTCATAATTGTTTACTGTTATGGTTAGCCTTGTTTCGATGTTATTCATCTGAACAGTTCTCTTATCATACGAGGATTAAGACTCGTCGGATCCATTGTACGCACAAGTGTTTGCCTGAAAACAACAACAATAAAACGATGAAGACTACTCTGCTACTGATTATGCTTGTCGTCGTCGACAAGACGTCGGCTTTTTGCCCAACAAGGACAGCTTTTGATGTCATCCCTAGAACGGGGAAAGAACCATTCGCCCCCAAAAACATACCACGTCAACATTCTTATACGATCCGTTCCGTAGCAGTTCCGAGATCACTAACATTGGCGCTTAAAGATTCGTCTAGAACACCCGAATCGAATGTGCCTGATAGATCGAACTCATCCCAACAGACATCATGGCTGATGAAACTTGCCTCCTCGCCCTTGGGAGCACTTGTTGCTCTTTCTGGTGTGGTTCTATTCCATGAATGTGGCCACTACATAACAGCCAAATCCTTTGGAGTCCCGGTAGATGAATTCAGCGTCGGATTCGGACCCAAATTGTGGGGGTTTCATCTTTTCGGAGGCGACACGTTCAATCTTCGTGCATTACCCCTGGGTGGTTACGTGTCCACAAATTCGGCTGCCATGCAAGCACTACCTTGGTGGCCACGGGTGGAGATCCTCTCCGCGGGTGTACTATTCAATCTTCTGTTGGCCTTTGTGATTTATACACAGCAAATACTTTGGGGACCAGGGCTTTCTGTACCCGTTTTCGATAGTGGCATTCTCGTGGCTAACGTCGAAGAGGGGTCAACGGCCCATGGACTCGTGAAATCAGGTGATATAATCTATAGGGTCAATGGAAAGAAAATTCTTCCAGAACCAACGGAATCAGAAATGAAATGCCATCGAGCAATTAGTAAACTGATTGAAAAAGTCCAACAAACTCGAGAGGGAGAAAATATTGTATTTACCATTTGCCATCCACAGACCAATCAAACCAAGAATGTCAAACTCCAGCCTCGGTGCAGGGAGTCACAAAGCAAGGCATCCGTAGGTGTATCCTTGCTTCCTAACTTTGTTGGTATGGATTTGCAAAAAACAACCGATGGCGTGGAGGCGGCCTCACTGGCCGCCAGTCACGTGGCTACCTTAACCAAGGAAACAATCATTGGTCTGGGAACGTACGCAAACGATTTATTTTCGGGGAGGGCTAGTACTTCGGATTACCAAGTCTCTGGTCCCGTGACTGTCCTAAAGCGCGCTTCCAACGTTGTCAAGACGCAGGACGTTGACACTGTTTTGAGGTACATCGCATCTGCATCCGTCAACGTTGGAGTGTTCAACCTTGTCCCAGTCCCACCAACCGATGGGTTTCAAATTCTCCTCACTACCTCTCTGACTGTCCTGCAACAGGTCATGTAGAGACAGCACTTTTACAATCAATGAAAACTGGCGACAAACGACTGCACTTGTGAATGCGGACTACATAATCGGGGCGAAACACTTGCTCTATTTGGTAGATTCTAAATCTAGCCGTTCTTGATCTCAGGTTAACATAGATTTTTTCCCAAAATTGTCGAGGATCTCGAACTCGGGCGACGTCGAGTTTGACCAAGCAGCCATACGGTACGTTCGCAGACAGCTAAAGTGTCACGTTCGAATTTGGCAATATCCGATGGAGCGTACCGAATGGCAGTTTTATTCTTCATCTTACTTCTCCCAAATACAGTTGTAAATTTGAAGAGTCTCATCGATTAAACACAACCCTGCGTTTTCGTTGAGAAGCTTGAGGGATTGCCCACAACGATGTTAGGACACTACACCCACATGACGAGTCCACGGTTGATTCTTCATCGCCAAGATCTTGAAGGCGGACTAATCATCTATGCATTGCTCTTCTCGTGTCTTGAATTTGTCTCGGAAGCGTCGAATGAGCTTCATTGTATCTTTCCTCTTTGAGTCTAACATTGTGTGCCCCCAACAAAGACGTCAAATGAGAAGTACAACCTAGGAAACGTTTGACTGTCACGTAGTAATGTGAGGTGTGTGACGGAATAATAGATTTGTGGAACCACGAAACACTAAAATGGTAACGATGAGTCAATTATTGACTTATTGCCCAATAATGATTTTGTTCCGCACTTGTACTTTTCCCCTCTACAGTCGGAGAATTTGTTGTTTACATCATTTAGGCCGTTGGCGCTATTTGCGTCTCCGACCATTCTTCTCGTCACGGTGGCCGTAATGTGAACAACGGAAAAATACGAATAACTGTAAGTAGTAGTAGGAGTGTCGACGATTTATGAAAGAGGAAGAAAATAATACTTGTCAGTCATGTTCATGACTCGTTTGAATTGTTGGCACTAGTTCTGATGTATGAAAAACGCCCCGCAGTCTTCCTCGTCGAAAATTGCTTGGAGCGATTTTATTTTTCTTCATATAAATGAAACTGCTTCTCCGTTCGCGAACGAAAGGGTCGACGCTGATTCATAAAAATAAACTAACGGTAAATGCAAAATGGAAGTGGCAGCAGCAGCAACAACAACAACAACAATAGATAAGAGAATATTATGGAGGAATACAAAGCTCTGGCAACGCTTTCGTCGTAGCATCAGTGGTAAACGCGTCGCTGAGATTGGGGGAGTGGGTCATACCAGCGATGATGATCTCGATCGGGCATTACTGCAAGCCACGATCAACGGCGATTTGGTTCGCATTCAACGACTCACTTCACAAGGTGCTAATCGTCACGTACAGCATACAAAGACCATGGAATTGGAAGATTATGTCTCCTACGACCGAGATGCCTTCGACACGCCCCTCGAAGCAGCAGCATGGCTTGGACACGTTAGCATTGTTCGCTATTTTTTAGACCAGGAACCTCCTCCACGGCGGTTACTCTTCCCGCGCAACAGTCGGCGGAATCTTATCCAAACTTCGGAAGAAATGGCACTTGATCGAGGGGCTTTTTTGGTGGCATGTCAAGGGGGATCATTAGAAGTCGTTCAATGTTTTGTGCAACACTTTGGACCTTCCATCGTGACACACGAGTCTTCCACGGTAACTCCCTTGCATCACGCTTGTGCACGATGTCATCTACCGATGATTCAATACTTGTTGGCACAGGGGGCTCGTTTCGATACGAAAACGAAATGCGGAGGTTTGGCGGCGGTCCATTGGCTCGGTTTGTACGTGGAAATGAAACAAATACATGGGAGCGAAGCTTCTCCCATCCCCCTTCCAGAACAGGATAACTTGACAGAAGAGTCATACGAAGCAGCCTTGGCCTGGATAATACAACATCATCCACAGGCCATCTTTCTGCCGGATAGCAAAGGAACCACAGCCTTGCAAAGGTTCCTCAAACGGGCCCCCATGGGCTTGATTCGTACGGCATTTGTACAGCTCCTAGGTGAACAAAAAGCGAAAGCATAGCTACGACAATAGCAATACTGGACTAATGCAGGATGATTGGCATATTCCAATAACAACTTTCCCGTCTAAGAAACGTCAATGTTTCGTAGTAGAGAAGAAGTAGACAACGCACAGTCGTATTTCGTATCGAAGTATTAGTCGGTTACCATCTCGTTTGGTCAGAGTATATTTCGCACACGATAAGACACATGTGGCACATGAAACGCATCATTGCTGACCAGAGGATAAGGAAGACATTCGGCTAGAAGAAAAATAGTCCACCATGTTGAATCACAAAGAAATAAATAGCTATTGGATATTGTAAATTAGGAGAAGGGTATAACTACTACTGCAAAATTACCGGTCGAATAGTGGAGTCGAGACATGTTAGCAATGTGACGTCAGGGCAGGGGGGATTTGCGCCGTAAAACAGACATCTGCTTCGAACATCCGTTACCATCGTTCCTTACCAATACGACTCTACGATACAGATACTTTTATCGAAAAAATAATGTTGTTGTAACTAGAATTTACGCTATTTATATAACATATGTAAAATTCAGTGCATGTCTTTCACGTTCGATCATTCATTTGATTTAAGTTTGGAAAGTGCGTCGTACTATTATGTAAATAAATCGGTTGAAAATGTTTCAATATTTTTGGATGATTTTTCTTTGCTATTTTTTACTGGCCCACCAACAAATTCAAGTACATGAGCTCTTCGGCTTTCTCATCTTCTCTGCGGGGTTTGTAGATATTTCTTTTCTTCGTCGCTCTTAAATACGACTGCAAATTGGGTTGTTGTTGTTTCTGCAACACGACTGACGATCCTGAGGGGTCGAAATCATCACCGACGAAAACAGCATTCAACTGGGCTCCGTTGGTTGTTGCAGTCACTTTGGTATCCACGACAGCGCGATAGTACCACGACAGGGGATGTTTACCAAATGCCATAAACGATGCCAAAAGAAGTGCCGTGCAAACGAGTAAGGTCAAAATTGGCGATGTTTTGATGCGGTGGGCAATGGGAGTTGTCATATTGAACAATACAAAGGGTTAGTTGTTGTTGTGTATTGGTTGTTGTTTTTTGGTTGTTGGTTGTTTTATTGTTGTACAAGGAGTAAGCTGTGATTCGTTCCTTCTTTTTCCTTCCAGGCGCAACGTGTCAACGTATGTTCCATTCGTCGAATGGGGTTCGCGATCGTGAAAAATCATGATTGCGTTGATGATGATGATGATGATGATGATGATGATGATGGGATTCGGGTTCGCACACCAGCGAACGAGCAGAGCCTTCTCGGTCGCATTTATCAAACTCGCCAAACGAACGCGACAGAACCGAAGCCGAAGCGACGCCTACAGTTATCAACTCCAAGTTTCGTCCTCTATTTTGTACTCGTGCCAACAGTGAATCAAACGAAGATACCGTTCCAATAGTGTCTAGGTTCCCTTGTACTGGGATGCCGGAATAAAGTTTTCAATGGTATTCTTAGAGTATGGATACGAAACGTTCTAACTTTTCTATGGTTGATTTGAACGCATTTATGATTGCGCATAATCCCTTCGTCGGAAGGCGTGTCAAACGTTTACGCAAATATTAGTACTCAAAGCTATCGGTAGCGGCCCTGGATCTCTGTCGTGCAGCAACAGCTCTTCCCGCAGCCGCACGCCGAGTCCGAGCCCCCTTTTCGTCAAGCGCATTTTGAGCGGCAATCTTGTACATCTCGTGGAAAGTCACTGCAGAGTACAAGCTGTTATTCAGGTCTCGTACGGTTCGTCCCGATTTGATCAACTCCATACCGTAATGAATCAATTCACATGCATCATCTCCGCAAATATGAATACCGAGAATGCGACCAGAAGGTTTCTCAAAAACCAGCTTGAGCAATCCGTTGGGACTGAAGACTCGGCCGCGCAAGCATTCTGCGTAAAGCGCCATACTTTCACCGGCATTGATGCCGCGTTTTTGGGCCTGCTCTTTGGTCAAACCGTAGTAGGCAGCCTCGGGACTGGACCAAACGCCTGTTGGAAAGGCGAACGGGTTGGAAGCAAGCGAGGCAGGATCAAATGATACACCCGATCGGGAAACGCCATCCATGACGCAGGAAGCATCGTCGGGATCACATTGTGGGTAATTCATTGGACCATCCGACCATTCTGGCATAAACATGGATGTCACTGCCGCTCGTCCTTGTGCTGTACCTGTGGATGCCAAAAAAGGCCGCCCGAGGACATCCCCCGCCGCAAACACGTTACCCGTTGGCGCAGTAGTACAAAGATTGGAATCAACTAAAATCCCTCCATACTCATCAACTTCTATACCAGCGCCTTTTAGGTTCAAGTTCTGGGTACAGGGTGTACGTCCGACAGCTGCGAGGTAGGCACTGCACTTGATTTCCCTAGGCAGGCCACTCTTGCGGGGTCCACCTCCCTTGGCACGCAGCTCGATCGTAATGGGACTTCGTGGATTTTCGGGAACGTCGAATTTGCCAACTTCGGCATTACGTTCGATACGAATACCAGAACGAACCAAATCTGCAACGAGCGTTGCGGCGACGCTGTAAACAACCAAGTAAAATAATGAAATTAAGAAGGGAAAAACGATATTGACATAAACAAACTGATTCAAAGTCACAGCAATGTTGCCTCCTTTGGTCCATACATCCCAGATGATAAAAATAACTTACTCCTTGTCCAACCCAATTTTTTCCAAGGCTTTGCGTGGTACTTGATCCCGAATGATAAGCGTTACTGCGGCTCCCAAGTTGCGAAAAATTTTCGCATACTCCACTGCAATGATACCTGATCCGGTAATGGCAATCGATTTGGGCAAGTAGCTGAGCCGATTAATGGAATCGCTGTCCAAAACGCGGCGTCCACCGTCGAAGGGGATGCCTGGTGGTAAGAAGGGTCGGGAGCCCGTGGCAATCAAGATTTGTGCTGCTTTGATTTGAGTCGCATCATTGTACTGTAACGAAGGACGGACTTGTAAAGTAAATGTGTCGCCCGAATTAGGAAAGGACGCGTAGCCTTTTACACGGTCGACACCTGCCACGTCTAATTGACGTTCCATGTCCTCGGCACTATTACGCGCCAAATCGAGACATGACGAAATAATCTCATTCCAAACGGAGTCTTCACGCAATCCCATACCTCGCAAGGTCTCAACGTTGATCCGTTTACTCGTATCTCTCAATGCTTTACTAAAAACTCCCGTCGGTGCACCAATACTCAAATCATGGCCATCGGGGGCTTGGAGGGCCCCAGAAGCTATTGGCGCGTCTATTAAAACAACACGGCGGGTGGGATCCTCCTGTGTGGCTGTTAGGGCAGCTTGGACACCAACAACCCCAGCTCCGATTACGGCCAAGTCATACATGTTGGGTGGCATATCATTTGATCTGCTGCCCGGTCGACCGCCCGGTTGTCGTTCTCTCGGAAAATCCGGCGAATCCATTTGCCGTGAATCGGTTCGTGACGCGCCACGACTTGGTCCGCGAAAGTCGTCCATGGGTGGCATGTCCATGGAAGCCTGGGGTCGTGACGCGCCACGCATCGGTCCGCGAAAGTCGTCCATGGAAGCCTGTGATCGTGACGGGTCGCGCATCGGACCGCGAAAGTCATCCATGGGTGGTATATCCATGGAAGCCATGGGGGGTGGCCCGTCGCCGCGCCATTGTTGAAACCGTTGGGGGTCGCCTTCACGGTCAGGCGGAATAGGAGATCCTAGGTTCGGTGGTTGCGGACCAGATCCAAAGGTAGATTGCGGTCGTGGTGGTTGCCGTTGAGAACCGTTTCTCATCAATTCGTCACGCACTTTCCGTTGATTCCCCATGTTCCCATCCGATCGAAACAGAGTGGGCGGTCCTTCTTCGGCTCTGAAAGGAGGTGGCCGTTCTCCTCCTCGAGGTAGCGGTGGACCCCCTCGGGGAGGCAGTGGTGGCCCCTCATCAAACGGCGAATCCCCCATGGGTGTCCGACGGGGTTCCCACATTCCAACACCCGGCCGTTCAAAAGAAGATGGTGGTTCGAATCCCGAGGATATGGGCGGCCGGCGAGGTTCCCACCTGTCATCTACGCCGTTCTTGGGACGGAACGGATCGCTGGGCTGCATAGGGGGTCTCGATCCTGGTCCACCGCTTCGCAACGAAGACTTTTCATCGTCGTCAAGTCGAAATGGATGTCGACCGTCGCCACCGCTTCGATACGGTGAACCACCGTCATGGGGTCGAAACGGAGGAGAAGGCTCTCGATCAAAACCTTCGGGTATGAACGGAGGAACAAGAGATCCGGGACCTCGGTCTTGCTCTGTGTCAAAAGCCGATGGATCCATTTGTCTGTTCTTTGTATTGGACGGACCATGACTGTCGTCGTTATGGATGTGATTCATTCCAAATTTGTTACCGGAGTCGTTTCCTGAAACATTGTTGTTGTCAATGCTGTTGTTCTTTGTGCCGCTTCCCATGACGTTACCGAACTTATCAAACGCCATTCGCAATGGATTTTCCTCGTGCCGATCATATCTATTGTGATTCGCACTACTTTGATTGCGCTGTTGTTGAGACTGTCGGTTGGAAGGAAAGGATTGCGACGTACGAACCTTGTCCATGACCTTGTCGACGAAACTGGCAGCACCCGACGACCGTGACGACGACGACGGTGATTGAGGAATATACGGGGGTCTATTAATGTTCCCTGGCCGTCTTGTTTCATCGTTGTTGTTGTTGTT
>Ga0051981_10000657_pt1 | contig 17083 bp, 10 predicted proteins | sample CryGey13umfilter_3_FD_59644 | JGI IMG/M metagenome (GOLD analysis project Ga0051981, IMG submission 59644) | Groundwater microbial communities from aquifer in Utah, USA - Crystal Geyser 4/10/14 3 um filter | ecosystem: Environmental > Aquatic > Deep subsurface > Groundwater | place: USA: Utah... | reverse complement strand
AAGCGGCGGGCTGCGACGACTTCTTTGCCGCATCGGGTTTTTTGACCATTACTTGGCTTTCCTGGTATTCCTTTTCTGTCATGTCTGCATATTTATTCAAGTTCATTTCCTTACCCGTTTCCTCTGCATACTTTTCCATGACTAAAAAGTTTTCCGAAAATACCTTGAATCGATCTTCCTCGGGTTCCTTCTTGTATTGCTTGCACCAATCTAGATACGCTGCCCTGATACGGGCTTCCCGTGCCAAATTATCCTGTTCGACTTCACCACCATCTTCTGCGATGCCTTCCATCGAATCCAACGCCGCTTCCAATTCCTCGACACTATTGAGACCCAACTTTTTGGCCAGAGCCTGCAATAGAACATGAAAAAGTTAGTCAAACAAAAGACCATCTTGGAGATAGTTCATCGCCAACACCCAGAAACCTACCTCTTCGTCTTCCGCCAGAGCATCCGCGGCATCCTTTAAGGCGTTACTGGCCTCCGATTGCGATTGCGCAGCGTCCATTGCTTTGCCCAATACATCACCTGTCGTTGTCGGTGTCGCCGCGGTGGTTGATTCATCTCCCATGGACGCCTTGTACTCTTCTTCGGTCCAGTCACCAAATTCGTTCAACGTCATGAGAGCTGGTGACTCCGCCTCCTCTTCTCTCGCCTTTTTCTTGGCTACTACGTTGGCAACGGTAATCGCCTCGTAGTTACTCTTGAACACTTGATAACGAGTCTCGTCAAAATCACCCTTGTTGTACTTTTGACGCCATTGGTCGTAAGCAAGACGCGCGGCAGCATCGTACGGAACCTTAATGTCTACTTCGGTTGCCATCGATCGACGCACCGTTGTACTGCGACTCGGTTGCGACGGCAAAAACGCATTCGATGAATGGACCGCCAGAAGAGCGAGGATCGCCGTATGAAACTTCATGCTGCTTTTTGGTGTGTCGTTGATTTCAGTTACGGAAAAGATCAAGACGATCTGTTCAATACACCCGGGTCAATAGTAACTTGAGGGTTTTCTTGTTTCTGTTCGCTTGCTTTGTTTTGTCGCGAGGGCAATGGGTGGCGATGATGAGATATCCGAGTCTGTTTCTTATCCACAACAGCAACAAGAGCGAGAATGGATGACGACGGTGGTGGTGGTTCGGTTATTTTTTTTATTTTTTTATTTTTTTTGCCTTCCAGTTGGAACGGTTTTGGTGCCCGTCTCGCGTGAGGACAAAAGATCCTCGCTCAATCATTATTTTATTTTACACTCCTTGCGTGACATTGCCCGTGAGAAACTGACGTCAGACGATGATGGATGAGGGTGAAAAGATCGCCTAGTTGAAGCGGGAGTGCATTTTGTTCACGAATGATGAGGAAACAACGACTAGTAGTATTGCATAGACATCATCATGACCTCTTTCTGCCATGAATATGAGGTGCGGAGGACCAGGTGAGGTGCTAAATACCAGTAGGAGGGAGTAACAGGGAAAACCATGGTATCATCACAGTAAGGATCTTCTTCCATAATCATTCGTGCATGATACGTACCTTTGATAAGCTTGTCGCAAGGCATCCTTACAATACTGCATTGTTCAAATTTTCATGTCCCGTCTGCAATCGCTCCTTATGATATATTTATTGCAAGGGTGCCATCGTTTGATTCGATCGTTTCCATTACTTTCCAAATCTTCGTCGCCGCTGCCGTGTGTGGCTCGACGATCGATGTTGTCGACAACTAGATCCACCGATGAAATCCTGTCCAATCAAATCGAGGTTTCTATCACAGACGCCATCGCTTGTCACGGTGATGAATCTACCGCCGTGGCGTTTTTAGACGGAACATGGTGGTTGGGAGAACCTGACAAGGGTCGCAAGGCGTTTGAGGCAGGACCCCGGATCGCCGGTGCCAACTTTTACGATATCGACGACGTGGCCAGTAAAACGTCGGAACTGAATCCCAAGGGGTTACCGCACATGATGCCCCCGCCGGCCTTGCAGGCAAAGTTCATGGATGCCGTGGGGATCACCAATCAACATCACATTATTCTGTACGGACAAGCCGATTGCCCATTTTTGCACAGGGCGTGGTATCAGTGCGTGGCGATGGGTCATGGGGTGGAAAAGACACACATGTTGGCAGGATCTTTGCAGGATTGGATTGACGCGGGGGGACCCATCGAAACCAAACCGCGATCTGCCTTCATAATGGATGATTTGCAGCAATCGACAAAAACGCCGACGTACCAAGCCATGGTCCCCGCAGCGGGGGTCGTGAGCATGGACGAAGTGCTACAAATTATTCACCAAAAAGATCCCGATACACTGATTGTCGATGCGAGATCTGCGGAACGATTCTTGGCTCTGGTCGATGAACCCCGTCCGGGATTGCGACGAGGGCACATGCCGGGGGCATCGAATCTTTTCTTTAAAGATGTGCTCCAAGCCGATTCGTTGGTACAATTGCGCGACGCCAATACATTGCGAGAACTTGCGGCGGCGGCAGGACTGGACCCCAGTAAGCGTATCGTGGCATCATGTGGTAGTGGAGCGACGGGGTGTACTTTACTGGCGGCTCTGGTCAAAGCAGGCTACGACCACAAGAAACTAGCCCTATTCGACGGTAGCTGGATGGAATGGGGCGCAGACCCTGACGTTCCCGTGGTAGATGAACAAAAATAAAAAACCAAGTGAGATTCGTTCTCTTTCGTTTATTATGTGGAAGACTTAAACTCGGCTTTGCAGTATGACAAAATCACTCTGAGTGGTAAATCAGCCGCATCTAGATCAGGCATATTCTCATTATTATAAGTTATGAAATTTTTTTAAAAAGCACTCTTTTACCTCAAAGACCGCTATTTAATATAAAGGGGATTTTGAAGCTTGGTACTGATCCTTGCAAAGGTTTTACGTTTCAGTCAGCACAGAAATACCACGTCTACAGACATTCTCCACGGGCGTGGTTCGACACCATGAAGGAACACGGGGACTTCGGTCAGAAGACGCCAGAGGAATCGAGAGCGGGAAAGGCACCCGTAGTGAGCAGTTGGTCGAACTATCCACATTGCTGTCCTACCCGTGACTACAAAACCCGACTTGATGATTCATGTATCAAGGATGGCATCGACTATTGAACGATCTGCAACGTTTATTTGTTCATCGTCTCGGACTTCCGCTGAAGGCCTGCAAACGTTTGCTGTTAGTAAAAGCGTAACAATGCGTTACATTTGCTGGCCACCTTGATTGTTGAACTGGTTCGGGAAAGGCCCGGTCACTTGCATAATTTCCGCAAGGCGAGCCAGATCGACCAAACCGCTGCGTCCTACACCTTGGTTGTTACCACGATTGAGCGAGTCGGGTGGAAAGGCACCAAACGATCCTGGAAATGCCGTGTCCTGATTTTGCATCATCCCCATGGGTTGCTGCGCTGCCGCAAATTGCCGCAGAGAATCATTCCGTCCCGTTTGATTCGCGCGTAAAAGATTAGCCAATTCTTGGCGTTCCTGTTCGGCCCGAAAGGCCTGAAACTCTTGCTGTTGACGCAGTGATTCATGTTGTTGGCGATCTTGCTCGGACAGGATCGCCAGCCCTTGACGTTCCTGCTCTTGTCGCATTTGCTCGGCACGCAACGCCAATTCTTGTCTTTCTTGCTCTTGTCGCATTTGCTCGGCACGCAACGCCAATTCTTGACGTTCCTGTTCCGCCCGAAACGCCGCCAACTGCTCCTGTTGTTGCAACTGAAAAACTCCGAACTGCTGACCGATGTCTCCGGTGTTGAAATTCATACCCCCTAGATGGTTCATTCCATGTGGAATATTCATTCCCATACCTCCGGTGTGTCCTTGTAGATTCGGCGGAATCTGTAGCTGAGGTAGAAGCTGCTGCTGCTGCTGTTGTTGCATCATTTCCGGGGAAGACGAGGCAGCCTTGTTGGATGCTCCTTTCTTCTTATGCTGCTTGAGTGTTTGTTTGTGCAGCCGTATCTGTTGGTCGAGAGAACTTTGTTTTTTCTGTTGCTGTCGCAGCTGTTCTTCCAGCGGATTCTTTTCTTGCTGTTGTTGCTGCTGTTGTTGTTGTAGACGTTGCAGTTGCAGTTGTCGTTCGACACTTCCCGGAGGTGCCGTGACACCAGGCGGGTCGGGTTCCCCCGGTGGGATGGTGAGGTTCGGGGACGTGATCTCTGTTTGTGGTAGATCCTCGCCCTCCATAGGAGTCCTGCGCCGTCTCATTCGGCGCGTTAACCGTGCATCTCGAAACAACTGCTTGACCTTGTCGACGACCAATTTTTCATCTTCGATGACACTCCACATGTGGGAAGGTGGACCAGAAGCATCTTTCATCTTTTTCTGTTCCTTGGAAAATTCCACCCGTCGCAAGAAACGTCCACCAAGAGCCTTAACAGCATCAATTATGGAACGAACGATCTGTTGCTTGTCCTTGTGTTTGCTGCTCGCGGCGTAGGCATCGCGATGGTCTTGAACCACCGCGCGGAGGCGGACATTGCCCTCGTAATCAGCAAATAATGATCCCCGACCCATGAGTACATCATTAGGCCCTAAACTGACCACCAGGGTAGGACGTGGAGGCGCGGATCGCTTCCCTTTCTTCCCTTTCGCCTTGACATTCACAACCTTTCGCATAACCTGAGGTTTACTTTTCGTAGTTTTCTTCACAGTAGGCTGTGTCGCAGCGGCAAGGGCAGCTGCCTTTATGGCCTCGATATCGCGTACTGGTTCTTGCGTGGGAGGTGGCGGAGGCGGTGATGTTCCCCCGGTTGTTGTTGTTGTTGTCGTTGGTGATGGATCTTCGCTTGTACCTCCCACCTTCGTTTGTGTAACTCTGACTTCTTCCATTGCCCCATCGCCTTTCTCTGCTGTTGCTGTTGCTGTTGCTTCTACACCTGCTGTTGTCACGGCAGTGGGAAGGTCAGTGTCGGTGGTGATCGGAGCCATCTTGGATTATCGTTTATCGGTGATTGGACGGCGATATGACAAGGTTGTTGTTGGTTATGGTATGGTGTGTATATGTGTGAGAAACAATGAACTACAACCAAAGAAACGAGGACAAGTATGAATAGGTAGTATCGTTATGTTACGTTTTCCAACGGAGAGTGTGTGTATTGGAGCGAAAAACGAGGGGAATCGTTCAAACACCGTACAAAAATCAACGTCAACCCCTGACTCGTACTGCGCGACGTAGAAGTCAACGATACAGAGGAGTGGTTCGGTAGTCGACAAATAATATTGTACGTAGATCGCTTTTGCACGCCGGCCAGATTCAATAATTTTAATCCATGAAAGGGTTTTCTATTTATTTCGATAGAGTTTATGTTCAGAGTCACCTATTCACAGTAGTATTAGTATTATGCACTGTTCCATTGTCTTCACTTTCTTCAGTTCACCTTCACCCTAAGTTAGAATAGCTTCGATATCTGATCGCTCTCGAGTGTGATTCACGTACATATTAGTGATTGTCGTCATGTGGGAAAGTTTCCTCATTTACACTTATTATTAGTGTTACGTACGGAGTACTGCATATCAGCCACTACTTCGGTGGCGTTCAGAATTGTTAATATCGAGGCATCTATGTTGATCAATTCATAAATAAAGGAATCCAAATTTCAAAGCGCTGCTTTACAATACCGTAAACGATTATCTTCACGTAGATTTCAACAGAGGTTCAATACCAGTAAAGAGAACCGTAGAGTAATGTCCACAAAAGAGTTCAAACACAGCAAGATTTCGGGGATCGTGCTTTTTGTCTCAGGTGAATTTTACGAGTGGTCTGTCTTCCCGTCCTTGAACTGAACCTTTTCGTTTCTCGCGAACAAACCTCATTCTTACAAAATATCATTTGTCATCATGATCATCAAGAAGTGGGTAGGAATACAAAATAATTTTGTAAAATCTGTATTTATCACTTTTTAAATGTACATTATACGCATAGACTTGCCCCTCACTCATCCCGCATCGTTTCTGCGTGCTCCACATCCGCCATGCAATCCCTCGTCCACGGCCTCCATTGATCGTGAACTCACTTGTCACAATCGTCGCCCCGAAGACGGGAAAGGACTGATCAACAACCTTTCGTTGGATCGAGTCCTTTCAAGGCAGTTGCTCGTCGTCTTACTACTACCAGGCCTACTATCGATCGAGTAGAAATTGTATCGAATAATTTGGTCTTCATCACGATATACATCGAGACGGCCAAACTGTGCCCCTTCCAAAGTCAACCCCCCGCTAGTCCTCATAACTGTCAATCACAGTCCATCATGTCGGTCTCTCAACGTAATTGTGACATAGAAGAAACAGATGACGAAATATTCGAACGCATCGTGCAATTGCGGATGCGTCAATGTCGAAGCTTAGAAACACTTTCCTTACAAGAACTTGTGCGGATTCTTCTGGGACCAAGTAATAGCACTGCCCCCGAAGCGTCGTCTTCCTTCACACTCGTGGATAGTATTGAAAAGTCATTTCGAGAACAAATGAAGATTGCACAATCATCTGATTATCCATCGAAACAACGTCGTATGGCATTCCGTAAAGCCACGGGATTTTTACAAGCTCTAGATCAAAAAATGGATGAATCGATCATGACGAGTTCTCTCCCCAACAACAACAACGATGTATCGAATCCAAGTATCCTCCCAACTGCTACGTATTCACCGCAACAGGATCAGCAACAACAACAACAAGAGCTGCAGCAGCAGCAGCAGCAGCAACGTACCATAACTACTGCTTGTCCACCGCCACAGTCCCAACAGCAAAAACAGCAGCAACAACACCGACCACATCAGCAGCAGCAGCAAAGTACCATAACTACCGTGCGTCCACCGCCACAGTCCCAGCAGGAAAAACAGCACCAGCAAGTTACAACAACAACTTCGCGTCCACCGCCACAGCAGCAGCAACAACAGCGAAGTACAACAACTCCTGTGCGTCCACCACAGCCGCCACAGAAACAAAGACAACGACAACAGATCACTTCTGTGCCTTCGTTGCAATCCATGGCAATTGGTGACCCTCCGCTACCGAAGTCTTCTGTCACTGCTCCCGGTCCAACAACACAATCCTTTGTGACGGCACAGCCACAGAAAAACTCAAATTCAACAACTCGAAAACAGCCGTCATCATCATCATCATCGAACTTGTTTTCATTGTTTTCTCGACAACAATTAGATTCTTTGAGATATTTATTACGGGTTCAGCGATCACAGAACAATCCACAAGCTGCGACGTTGGAACGACAATTGCCAGTGCAACCACAACAACAACACGGGGATTTTAAGTTTCCGATGCCATTACAAGAAGAACTCACGGCTATACAAAAAATGTTACAAAACCAATCATATAGGAAGGACGATATGGCTAATGCACTAGCAGAGCAAGTACGGGCATACATAGCAAAACACACACAAGAACAGTGCCATGCACAACCCTCGTTTCCAAACGGAAACATTGAAAGGACGAATAGGAGGAATGAACATATGAAGAACGGCACCGTGACAGGGCGAATCGTAATTGGTGAACAAAAACAGGCTCCTCCGGCAAACTCTTCTTTTAGTACCAACCGACGAGATCTTGATCACAACCAATGGAAGAATGGATTAAATGGTTCTTTGACTGGAGCTTTACCACCAGAAGCTTCCAATTCTTCCCTTAGGTCGGAATTTCAACTCCCCTTTTCGAACTATTCAACGCCTGTGCGTGGCTCCGTTGCCAATTCAACGGATGGAACAAATACCATGCGGGTCAACAACTTAGGCGCGGGATCTCTTCGTGAAGCCAATCAACATAGCTCTGCAATAGCTGGCGTGCGAGCTAATCCTGTACCGACAACAACGCAGCCACCAGAACAATCACGACCAACGGAGAAATCCTCGACTAGACAAAATCAGGCTCCACCGTCGTTACCTGGAAGAGTTTCCGGAAATCCACCCGTGTCGCAAAGGCAAGCAAGTACTGTATCAACGTCACTGCAACACGGATCCAATAATCATGATATGGCCACGGTCGCAAAGACGACCACAAATACCCATACAGAAGCGATGGTCACAGGCCATTCTACCACCACAGAAACGGATGCGCATCAAGTCGATGTTCGCGTTGCTCATTCTAACGGGTCTCGGGACACCTCAAGTGATGGACAAATACCAGTTGCTAGCAGATCTATGCGCCACGATGAAGATCCAGTGGTTTCGCACACCAGCGATGATGTAATATCAGCGAGAAAGAACGCCTCTGAGTCCTCGCAGGTTTCCGATGCGGTTGAACAGGATTATCGCGACACTGAAATCAAGTTAACACAAAGCAAGTCGACGCAAAGCAAGTTGACACAAGTAGAACTGGCGCGCCTCCTCCAATCATCTCTCCCACTATGTAAGCCATATCTTCGTCCTTACGTTGCGGAGTTGGCCAAGAGGGGCAACATAGCTCGATCAAGGCACAAATTTTTAAACTACGCAGTGCCTTGCTTGCGTCTGAACAGAGAAGCTGCACTCGAAGTCTGGACGCATATTGAAACTGTCCAGAAAGCTGCCATAGACAAGCAACAGAAGTCTCGTCTGAAAGATATGGGGCTACACCAGGAAAACGAGGGAACTTCTCTTCACCGGTCTTCACCCTCCGCCGTCGCCCAACCAATCAAAGATACAGCTACGAGGATTGCCAGTTCTGCGTCTCCTCCTAGTGTAAACGGCCACCCAACCATTTGTCATTCCAAACAAGACATGGCCCATATAGCAGTTCCCGAGAAAAGTAGAACAGGTTCCACCCAAAGTATTGAAATGAGAATAATGGATGATACCCCGGGAACATCCTATGCAAATGCTGTAATTACGGAACGCCCACGGGGTTCCGTGCTTGTAAAGTTTGACAACAAACCTGTTTCTACTGCGAAGTTGAAAGAGATTGGGGTTCGGCTGTATGAGTGCGACCCTTTTTGGGAGATTGTCGCATATGTCGACGTTTTCCAGACCAACCCTGTTGATTCATCAAACTACTCTACGCATTTGAAAACCCCTCCATTTGCTAAGACAGCTTTTCAGGCATCGATGGATATCAAAAAGGCGTATATGCGTCAGAACAAAATCGTGGGTAAACTAGATGTCAAAGGAAACGAGTGGGGCCTTCTCAGGTCTAACAACTACCTGGCAGGGGAAACTCGGCTTCTATTTATCATGATTCCGCAGAATCCTGGGCCAGCGAAAAGGGCTAGTGGTCATTGTTGGCCAAAAGGAACATTCCTCCAGCTCAGTACAATGAAGAGAGGTAAGCAAGAAACGGGTAGAATTCGTTTGGATCAGCGAGCACAACGTAGCTATGACCTTTCTTTATGGAAGGGGATGTGCAAAATTTTAGATTTAACACAGCACATTGATGAGCCAAACGATCCAATCAAAGTTGAAGGGATTACATACGACGATGATCTTTATTTTGGATGTGTTGTTTATGCTAAGTTTCGACCCCCCAATGTTGTCTACCAAATCCTTATGGATCGTACCAGCCCCGATTCAATTTCATTCCTCACTACAGAGGAAGCCGAGAGGAAGGCCATCAGTTTTGCATCTTCTGAGATGGTGGTTATTGACAGTGACGACGAAAATGAGCCCGGCGTTGAAGAGGCCGGGAAGTTCATTTTCTCTCTTACTGATGCTTCCTCTATGAAGTTGATGACAACGCCAGTTCGGGGCATTTACTGCAAACACTTTCAGGTGAGCATTCGGTATCACGCCCAAAACGCCTGTTCGGTAGAGTCCAGCTTCACATCTCACACATATGCATGCACCACAGTGCTTTGACTTGATGACTTTTCTCGAGGGTAACTCCTTCGTGTCTGGGAGCCGATGGCGATGTAGAGCTTGTGAAGCCTTTCTTTCATGGCGAGAATTGGAATATTGTGGCTATACGGCAAAATTGTTGAAAGAATTTGCTGACCGGGCATCGCCTAAACACGATCGCATTGAGATATCGTCCGACGGGCAATATCGCTTGTTAGACGAACGACAGAGCCGCACAGGCAAGAAGCGAAAGATACTTCCGACGAAAATGGTTTCTGTGGGTGGAGAAACAGACCAGAAAAAAGCCAAGGTCATGGAAAGTCTTATAGATCACAACGGCATTAATGAAGCCTACACCATCGAAGACGACGAAGAATAACTTTTGTAAAAAGCTGATTCTGTTAATTGCGGATGAGCGTTTTTTTCTTTTTTCTATTTAAGTTTCTGCAGTCCCAGGATTTGCATCCCAGAAATGGCTAAAATAGAACCCAGGAGGCCGTTCGCCACTCGAATACCAAATATGAGTGCAGCTTGCAAAAGGGGTATTCTTTTCAAAACTTTTGCAACGAATGGTTCGATGACGCCCTGTAATATCTGGTATCGCAAATTACTCACGATTGCCATGAATCCACCAGTATATAGGGAAGCATACAGTATGTTAACATTTCTTGTTGCAGCAATATAGGTTGGAACAAAGTATGATCGCATGACAATAAGAATCGCTGTCATTCCGTATCCACAAAAACTAGCCGCTACACCAGCGCGAAATAAAGGTACAATCGGGAGTAGCAATGATCCTATTCGCTGCTTTGAAGTAGGACGCGTGACGCCATCTAGTAGATAAGGTTGGAATGCATTTGTTGGAACTTTCATCTTTCCGAGCTTTGGCTCACTCGAGCTATCATTGAACTTTTCTTGTCCTTCCTTTGTCGCCGCTACCTTCCACATACTCGCATATTTCCCGTAAATGGCGGTTAGCACCCCAGCGACGACAAAGTCAACTTCTGTAATGATATGATCAGATCCCCGTCGCTTATATTCGGCGGCTAGTTGTGTCCCAGCTGCGAGTATGACTTCCGTAAGCGACTTGATAGGAAAGGCAGGATCTGCAGCACATCGGCGTTGATATCCAGTACGAATTTCTTGCGTCCAATGTCGAATTGGCAAGGTCAAACATTCGGACATGCACACGAAGGTCCCTAGCACAATCGTGCCGACAATAGAGAGTCGTTTCATCAGTCTCACAATTTGTTGCTTTGATTTCTCCTTTACTAGATCTGCTTCCACCACCAGCACCTCTGTGATGGGGGAGTACACTCTATTGAACCGGTGTTTTACTACCTCTAGTAGCTCGTGGCGTACGAGGGTAAGAAAATGCGACCGGATCGTTCGAGGATATGACGTCACCCGTTCATTTTCGATTCTCGCGACCGAAACTGACGCACCAAGTTGATGTGAATAGTGGAGGATCGTCACTACTTTTTGCGTTTGTGTGTGTGATGTTCGTCGCGTGGAGTAATCCTGTCTCACTCATCGATTTTCGACTCATCAGCCGTCACCGGAGAACCATCAAATCAGACTCGTCAGATCTCGCACTCTATTCCCCACCGAAAGGTGCCGCGTTTCGATTTGGCTCGAAGACACTGACCAATACCAGTGCGATAGCAATAATGAAAGTTTGTCTCAGTTCCCTGGTTTGTCTGTGCGGAGTTTCGGCCTTTGCGCCAAATGCGAAGCAACATCCTTCTGCAGCCCGCTTTTCTTTTCCACTTCGAGCTGCCACGGTCGAGGACCCGTCCTTTACTTCCTCTGGAGCCAACGAACAAATCGGAAATGATGCGTTTTTGAACCAAAATCTTATGGCCAGAGCTCAAAATGGACCCGGTCGGAAGAATGAAGAATCTCTTAAGATTGGAATCATCGGGTGCGGTTTGGCTGGTATGGTGGCGGCCATGGACCTGGCTGACGCGGGTCATTCTGTAGAAATGTACGAAGTACGCCCTTTTGTAGGGGGGAAAGTCAGTTCCTGGAAAGACAAAGACGGAAATCATATTGAAATGGGGTTACATGTTTTCTTCGGATGCTACTACAACCTTTTTGGTATCATGAAGCGAACGGGTGGCTTTGACAAGAATTTGCGTATGAAGGAACACGTGCATACGTTTGTCAATAAAGGCGGAAAATTGGGTGCTTTGGATTTCAGATTCCCCATCGGAGCTCCTGTTTCGGGATTACAGGCCTTTGCACGTACGGAACAGCTGGGTATCGAAGACAAGTTCCACAACGCGGTCCGTCTTGGTACTTCTCCAATTGTCCGCGCCCTGGTGGATTTTGATGGTGGTATGGATATGGTCCGCGATTTAGATGAAATTACTTTCACAGAATGGTTTCAGCAGTTAGGTGGGGAACGAGGAAGTTTAGATCGCATGTGGGACGCCATTGCCTACGCACTGGGCTTTTTGGATTGTGACACAATCTCGGCGCGGTGCATGTTGACCATTTTCATGTTGTTTGCGATTCGTACTGAAGCAAGTGTGTTGCGAATGCTTGACGGTAGTCCCCAGACCGGTCTTCATGATCCTATCATCAAGTATTTGCAAGATCGCAACGTCAAAATCAATCTGAGTACACCTGTCCGTGATGTGGTGCACGAATTGGATCCTGAAACGGGTCTACCCTCCTACGTCAAGGGCATCAAGGTGGGCGCCAAGGAAGAGTACCGTGAGTACGATGTTGTTATCGCCGCTACAGATGTACCGGGAATCAAAAGGTTGCTGCCAGAATCATTCCGCAAGTACGAATTTTTCGACAGGGTGTATAACCTTGACACCGTTCCAATTGCTACCGTCCAAGTTCGCTTCGACGGTTGGGTGACGGAAATGCAAGATGAGAAGCGCATGATGGACGTTTCGGGTGATCAGAGCGATGGAAAGGGTGCAGGAATTGATAACCTACTCTACAGTGTTGATACGGAGTTTTCCTGTTTTGCGGATCTGGCACTGACTAGTCCTGGTGAATACTACAAGCCAGGTGAAGGAAGCTTAATCCAGGCTGTGTTTGACGAAAGAGCTTTTTCGCGCTCCAACGAACAGTTGGTTGAAGACTGTATCAAGCAGTTGCACAACATTTTCCCCTCCTCTCGAAAACTCAACTGCACCTGGTCCTCTGTCGTGAAGTTGGGACAATCCCTCTACCGTGAAACACCCAAGCAAGATCGTTACCGCCCCAAGCAGGCAACACCCATCCCCAACTTTTTCATGGCCGGATCCTACACGTATCAAGACTATCTGGATTCTATGGAGGGGGCAACGCGATCGGGGCTCATGGTTGCAGATGAAATCATTGCTCGAGCGGACGGGCCCAACGGCCTCAAGGCTCTTGCTCGAAAGGAAGCGGAGTTGAGCACCCCTTTCTTCTTGCAAGAAGCCTAAAGAAAGTAACAATAATTGATCGAAAACATCATCCTTACTACTGCAATGCTTCACCTAGATTCTTCTTTTCACATATTATATTGAACGGACGGCGCATTCTTACCATCCTGCTTCCGCCTATGTGCCGGACCATTTGTAACTGCTTGATATTATGAAGAAAAATACTGATACTAGTAATATCAACTAGAAAGAGCGGCAGGTCAATCTAATGAGAGAAGTTCTACTCTACCTAATTCGTTTCTCACAGTCAATGCAGACGCCGACGGCGAGCGCAAATCCTGTCATAGCGCGCACAATATGGATAGCAAGCCAACCCGGATTTCCGGGGCTTGTTGGCGGTGAAATCTGTTGATCCTGATCCCGTCCGCTGACGTTCCGTTTTTTCATGACTAGGTGGTAACGACACAACCAGCGCTAGAAGCAGTCGTCACCACGGGTCGACTTATCCGTCTGCCGATCCGACAAGCAGCGACAAAAGAGGCTGACGAACTCAACACCACCGTAGACCAACCGATGGTGAGTTAGCAGCTGTATGTTGGTTTTGGGTCCAGATTCAACACTGCTTCTATCATCAAACAAATCACCCATAGTAATCCATTCTAGAGTGTACCGACCAACCACATCTCAAAGATCAATACAGAATCTCAAAAAATGTGTGAAGCAACGATTAAAGCTGCTACGAGCAAATCTACGACGAAAATGTCCTTGAGTCCGATGGACACTCGCCTTTCTTCATCCATTACAAATGGTCCCCCCACCAAGGAGGTTCACGTGAGCGAATCTCACAAACCTCTACAACCTAGCATAGCAGCTCGGTACACATGTGCCGGTGTAATGGTAGCAATCTTTGCCGTTTGGGGACAGTTCACCTTTGGCGTCGTACAGGACGAGGTCCGCGTGCCTGTCGGAGACGAGATTCACAGCTGGAAAGTACCGACTTGCCTTTGTTTGTCCTATTTGATATCATTACCTGTTTTGAAAGCTATCTGCAAGCGCTACTTATGGAACTCTGTTGATGTTCGTGCTCTGTTGACCGAAGCAATGGTCGTTTACAACGCTGGCCAAGTCCTGCTCAATGGATGGATGGTATATCGTACAATTCACGCTGCCGTTTGCGGAGGACACCCTTTCATCGGGGGCACGGCGGACATCGTCTCAACTGGAGCCACATATGCCGTGTGGGTGCACTACTGCGACAAATACCTCGAGTTCATGGATACTTATTTCATGGTGCTGCGAGGGAAGATGGACCAGGTAAGACTTTTGCTTAGATATGATGGGAATGGTATCTTTGCCGCCCACGAATTTCTCATCTTTGTACTGTTCGTCTGGAAGGTATCTTTCTTGCACGTTTATCATCACGTTTCCATCTCTCTGGCGTGGTGGTTTGCCCTTAAGGCAAGTCCCGGTGGTGATTGCTACTTTGGTGCATTGGTCAACTCATGGATTCACGTCATGATGTACTCGTACTACACCCTGGCTCTACTCAAGATCCCCTGTCCATGGAAACGATATCTTACACAAGCGCAGTTGGTGCAATTCGTTTCCGTGGTCGGTTACACAATCGTCTGCTATACGCTGCAACCAGAAGGCACGTGGTTCATGCCTTACTTTGTGCAACTATTCGAAATGTTGAGTCTTCTCGTACTCTTTTTACATTTTTACCGTAAGGCTTACAGAAGCAAGCAAGCGAGCAAAAAATCCCAAGCGGCAGCTGAAGCCGCAGCCGCAACTTCGGTCCGAATCAAAATCGTTGACGGGGAGGATAATGGCTGCGACGAACCTGATACTGTCTCTTCCACCAGTTCTGAAGGTGTTTCGTCAGACGACGGAGACGAATAAGAACAAGACGTCAGGAATGGATCCGGCTCTCTCATGAACCGCTAACATGAAACATTGCCTACATATACACCCTGAAGCAACAAACCCGGAAGGGATAGATCGACACGATCATTCTATCATAAAAGCTTCTCTGTTTAACGAGACAAAAAATATTTAGACGACCATTCTTTTGCTGGCATGGCGCCACTCTCGTTAGACAGACGAAAAGGCAGACGGTCCGATCTTCTTGAAACTTGCATCGAAGCACCTGGAACCGATTCTGGTCTGCGCGTGTGACTTGTCTGGATTCGTGTTACAACAGTTTGATAAATAGGAATCGATACAAAACAGATTAACACCATTCTTATTATTACTGTTACAGGGGCCCTCCTCCACCCCCGAGTCCTATTATTAAATTAACTTGGGGTGAGTCATATTCCCCTGCCCCACGCTCTACCATGTAGGCCGATTCCTACGCATTCAATCAAGTGACGGCCCATGACACGCCCTTGCTCACCGTATTCGGCTTCAGGCACAGGTTGACGGTTCTTGTCACGCGGATCACCTTTCAGACGTTTCGACGGTTGTGCATCGTCGTCGACTGTAACTACATCTAACCGTTGCACCGTAAAACGAGCCGCCGTTAATTTTTCGGCGACCCAAATGGCAGTTCGTGTATGCAATGATAGGGACCCCGTGATCATTCGGGAAGTTCCTTTGGCTAGTGCCATGTAGATAATCATATTATCTTGAAGCCATTCGTCGACGCAACCACCGTCCATCCAGGTTTGTACCAACTCATTCGCGGCCGCTGTCCCCACCTTCACCGGGGTATTTACCCTTTTGTCGCACAAGGCCGATCCAGCCAATAGGCACCCCGTCGACGTCTCGATGATGAGTATGATACCCATACCGCTACCCACCGCGTCATGTTCCGTAACAATCTCTTCAGAGATGTCATCTACGGGGAGTAATAATCGTGGTTGATGCCGTTGCAAAATGTCACGTGCGGCGCGTGTCATTTGTGTGGCATGTTGTCGCGTCCATCTGTCACCCGCATGGTACGCCCGTACGCGCAAAGATATGGGTTCGCCTCGTTCGGTAAGTCGCACCGGTTGTAATGTTTGTATGCTTGTCAGGGGTTTGGAAACGCGTACATCCACTTGACCGCCACCTTTTGGATAATACCCCCGGCGTACAACTCGTGCAGTAACAGCATCGGGAGATATTCCGCATTGACTTTGTAGCATCGGCAAGAATACTTCGTACCAATAATCATACTGTGGTGCCATGGTAGCATTCGTTCCACCCCCCAGAGTGAAACGAATTGGAGTCGTCCCAAAGAGTGCCACCGGCAATGAAGCTTGCAGCAGCAAACATATGGAACCAGCCGTTCCGATTTCCATGGTAACATGACGTTCCCCGGGGGCTGCCTCGTTCGTTTCGCTATCTTTTTGAGTGGGTGGTGTGTATGTGATACTCGTTGAATGCAACGTGTCGCCCTTGAGAAGATCCACTGTACGTCCGGTCGTTGTCACTAACTGAGTGGGTAGCCTTAATGATGCAATGTGTTGCGCCTTGAGGCCTGGTTGGCTACGACCGGCGCGGATTTTGTTGATTTGCAACGGAATACCCAACAGTGTCGCATAACTGATACTGTTCCGGAGTATTTGTCCACCACCCTCACCGTACGATCCGTCTAATGTTGTTGGCACATGCGACGACGACATCATCATCATCATCTTCTTCTTCTTCGTGAACGTATGTGGAGTCGATTGTGATTGTTGTTGTAGATGATTGTCCTTGCTGCAACGAACGAAGCGGGTACTCGAGAAGTAATACACGTTGCGAGTTTTCATGCGTTTGGTTGTTTCGTTTTCGTTTTGCTTGCGTCTCTATTTACGAGGGGTGGAGACCCGTCCCTCTAAAGAGTAGGGTTTGAGACCCGTCTCTGGTCTTCGAATCAATCGACCTGTCGCGCAAATAAATCATGGCCGCAGTAGTTGTATTTTATTGGGGACGAACGGAAAACATCCTAAAATCCTAAATCCTAAAATCCTTATTTTTTTAA
>Ga0051981_10000655_pt1 | contig 17108 bp, 15 predicted proteins | sample CryGey13umfilter_3_FD_59644 | JGI IMG/M metagenome (GOLD analysis project Ga0051981, IMG submission 59644) | Groundwater microbial communities from aquifer in Utah, USA - Crystal Geyser 4/10/14 3 um filter | ecosystem: Environmental > Aquatic > Deep subsurface > Groundwater | place: USA: Utah... | reverse complement strand
ACAACAACAACAACAACAACAACAACAACAACAATAATATAATGGACAACTCCCTCATCCCTCAGGGTATTGAAATTGTGCAAAAGGCTATTGCGGCCGACGGCGAGGGAGATTTTGAAAGAGCCCTGGCGTTGTACCGTGATTCGTTGGCACGCTTTACCATGGGTTTAAAATATGAGAAGAACGAAGCTCGGAAAAAATTGGTCCTCGAACGCGTGGAGGGGTACATGAAACGCGCCGAAGAGTTGTCAGATTACTTGAAGAAACAATCCGAATTGGACCGCAATGGCGGCGGTGGCGGTGGCGGAGTGGCCGCAGCGAAGAGGGGCGAAAACGGCGGCGACGATGCGGATGCGGAAAAAACAAAATTACGAGGAGCCCTTTCTTCCGCCATCGTCAGTGAGAAACCGAATATTTCCTGGGACGATGTGGCTGGACTGGAGAATGCCAAGGAATCTTTGAAAGAGGTAAGTGAGCCGCTACGGTCATGTCGACAGAAGTCGACGACGATGAAAACCACCTGGTGCATGACCCAAACGCGTTTCGTTCAGGGACTTCGAAATACCAGCTGATGTTGTCTCTGGTTTTATCCCTTTGATCTTCATTCTTTAGACGGTTATTTTACCGACCAAATTTCCGCAACTATTCACAGGCAAGCGTAAACCCTTTAAAGGAATTTTGCTTTATGGACCCCCCGGGACGGGAAAGTCGTACCTTGCCAAGGCCGTGGCAACAGAGGCGGATTCTACCTTTTTCAGTGTCAGTAGTGCCGATTTGATCTCCAAGTGGCAAGGTGAATCAGAGCGTTTGGTGCGACAACTGTTTGAAATGGCACGCGAATCGCCGGGCAGACGGGCCATCATTTTCATCGATGAAGTGGATTCCCTCTGCGGAAGTCGTTCGGAGGGAGAATCAGATTCGCTCCGTCGCGTCAAGACAGAATTCTTGGTACAAATGGATGGCGTGGGAAAGGATGATGGTCAAGTGCTCGTTCTCGGTGCCACCAACATCCCCTGGGAACTCGATGCCGCCATTCGACGTCGTTTCGAAAAACGCGTTTACATCCCCTTACCCGAGGCGGAAGCGCGAACATACATGGTCAAATTAAATTTGGGCGACACGCCGAATAACTTGACAGAAGACGACTTTGACCATTTGGGTGAAATCACGGAAGGTGCTTCTGGTTCCGACATCAAAGTTCTGGTCAAGGAGGCATTGATGCAACCTCTTCGACGCTGTCAACAAGCCAAACAATTTATCGTCGATGAAAAGGGCCTGTATCATCCATGCGACCGTTATCCGAATTGTAGTCAATGTCCACCGAAATTATCGACTGACAAGCCCGGTGAAAAGTACGAGTGTAAGAACTGTCACGCGATTCGAATGTCGCTTTGGGATGTACCTCCCGAAAAACTCGAAGCGCCCATGGTGGAACGCAAGGACTTTGAACGAGTCACACGGAATGCCGTCAGTACCGTGTCCCCGGAAGAATTAACTCGTTTTGTGGAGTGGACCAAGTTGTTCGGACAAGACGGGGCATAAAAAGTCCGTTTTGACGTGACGGCCTCGTCAACAAACAACGACCTACCATACAATCAATACCACCGTATCTTTTTAACAAATAAAATTAGTGACACTTGCATGATAAACTTTATCTATTAATATGTTTGAAATTTGAGTTTGGGGTCCCGTAAATGTATCAGATCTGTACTTCCCTTCAATAACGGTACTTCTACGTTTTTTCTTCTTTTTTTTCACTGTTTGGTGTTTCTCGAACCTTGTCACCACCATTCGATCTTACAAGAGATCGGGAGAGTCGCGTTTGTGAATCCCATCATGGTGATACCGAATCTTCCGTCGGGGCTACCCAAAAAGTCTTGTAGCATGGGTGCCCGTTGAAAGCCGTGCCGTTCATACCATTCCACGAGTCGACCCGATCCCTTGTCGTCTGCCACGAGCATGCAAAAGTCACAATTTTGAAAGGCATGCACATAGGCGATCACTTGAAGCGCCAAGGAGCCAATATTCCGCTTTCGATATTCTGGTTCGACCACCATGTATTGTACCGCCCCTGTTCGTATCACGTCGGGAATTCGCTGTTTGGGGAAGAGCTTGGAGGCTTGTCGCACAATAACGGGAAACGATGGACCCGGTTGGGTGGTGATACCGAATCTTCCAACCAGCTTCCCATTATTCCAGGCCTCGATTTGACAAAGTTCTCCAGCAGGGCAAACGACAGATGGTAATTTACGCTTTGTGATTTGCAAGTATGCTCGAAGTATTCGTGCAGCCAGGAGAAAGTAGACACGTGATGTCCACGACTGTTCAGGATGAGGTCGAATCTTCCAGACAATGTCGCGATGCGTAAAAGGGGCTCTTGTGTGGAAATCTTCGCCATTGGTCGCTGCTTGTAAACGAAATGATGGTGGCAGTCTAACTTTGGTAACTTCCTTGTTTAGTGTTGGCTGTGTCACACAGGAGAACGAGTCATCACGGCTAGTAGTCCTTGATTGACGAGACAGTCGTAGATCTGACACATGATAAGATCCATAGTGATCCCCACGGGTTTCATATTGTCCTTGAAATGCAAAAGTAGAATTGACAATCAAGTAAATGATAATTAGCAAGTCAACAAGTCTCATCGTCATCATCATCACTGCTCTCTGATCTGCGGTTGAAGTTTCTCAAAGCAAAAACGAAAAACGGATCGCCCTTGGATTCGTTTCACAAGAAATCGGAGTCCATTGCTCACACATTACGCCTCACGTGTGAGCATGAAGAAACAACGAATTTTCTGTTTTGGGCTAATGCACTTCGTGCACCACGCATCCACGCCTCGGTGTCACATTCTTGTGGATAAGTCCTGATGCGCATTGCGAAGTGGTGTTGTTTCTGGTTCTATAGCTATATGACTTATTTCTATGTTATAGTTCCGTGGCTACTGCTTCTCCGGCGTTTCTATTCGAAACTAGGCAACCAACTAAGGAACCTCAGTTGACGGTCGCGTAGAACATCTTCAACAGCTTCTTGGGGGATAAGATTCTTCAAAACTTGTTTCATGAATGCCGCATTGAAGCCTGCAAGGCTTCCATACACTGCATCTTTCCAGTATTTTTGCAAGAAACGTTCTCTCGTGTCTGCGTTCATCCCGCGTCGAATGAACAAGTAACTGCATCCCCAGCAAAAGGCCGTGACCAAAGATTCGTAAACGACCGTCCATAGCTTTTTCGGCGACTCAAAGCCAAACAAGAATATGCGTCGCGGGATGACTGAACGACTTAAATAGAGGACTACCGAAGCCACTAGCCCCGCGAAGTCACCACGTGACACACATTCGAACAGGGCTTCTTGATCTGCCGAACAGTCGCGGACATCCGTAAAATGCTTTTCAAGTGATGCAAGCCACTCTGGGGCTCTGGCTTGAAGCTCAGCAGACAGTGCGATCAAACCCAAGAAGAGAACAAAGTAATTCATGAGAACAAAGATGACCTGTCGCTTTTCTTGTCTAGCTCCCTTCTTGCGCTGGCGGTCATCGAGCAACAGCTCGGTGATTTCACGGAGTCGGGCTTCAATTGGGTCTTCCGAGTGCAGGGCTATATCATATTCGTCACTTTTCCTGCTCTCGCCTACACTCATTTCTTCATTGACATTCGTTTCCTTCGTACCAGATTCATCTTTATCACTGTAATGAATGAAATCTGTTTTACGGGGTCGGAGAGTACTGTTTGTGTCCTTGGTTCCATTTGCGATCCCATCCCTACTTGCCATCGGAGTCCGGAGCTCATCCAGCTGTTGCGTTAATGCTTTCACTTGTGTTTTACTAAGACCTGTCAGCTGGTGTTCCGGAGCTGCCGAAGGTGAGTCCGGTGGGCGTAAAACCGATGGGGGCGTAGATTCTCCGTCGCTGTTGACACTGAAACGCAAGACAAACGTGGATCCGTTTGGAATGTGTGGTGACAAGACAATTTCTGCAGAGGATCAAAGAATGAGATGAGCATATATTCATTTACACTTTTTTCCTTCATCTTACTATACCGTACCTTCAGGTGGTTCCACAGTTTCGTCCAAGACTCTCAAGTCTACCAACTGACTCTTCGCTGGTAACTGAAGTTTCCGAATGACACTCCGGCGTACGTGTTCCTGTAGCTCAATCGCCGATGTACCGGAAAACCACGAAACAGACAATACTCCACGATCCCTGGATACAAACTCCGGTTGTTCGGCAATACTCTGCATACCGATCATGCGCTGAGATCGTGTGCGAAAGTGACCCAAGAATGAATTTCTCTTATATCCTTGCTGTACGTCTTCCTGCAGATGTAAATTAATCTTGCGACGGCCGTTGTCTCGCGTGGGTTGCATCGTGCCGTTCGTATTCATAACCATAAAGGGTGGACTTGCCGCCGATGACCTGAAAGGCTGTGTATAGGGTGCCCCGTAGGCAATCTGCTGCGTCGGCGCAAAGGCGGGCCCTGGCGCCATGGAAGACTGGGTTTCTGCGTGTTGCTGACGATTATCTTCACGAACGGGAGTAGTGGACACCATGGATCGTGTTGGTGTCATTCTTTCCCCATCGGGTGCCGTCTCGCGCGACTCTACCGATGCGGCGGCCCCGTGCTGTAGCGTTGGAGAAGATTCCCCCCACATTGGGACCTCGAGTTGTGTGGGTGAAATGCTTTGCGCCGCATCCACCCACGTCTCCACGGGACTAGTCAATTTTTCTTGCGCGGGAGATAATAATGGATGAGCTTCACCACACGAGGTCTGACGTTCCATAGACTTTCCATTGGCAATAATCGGGGTCACTTCCGTTTGTTGTTGCTGCTGTTCTTCGTTTCCGCCTTTTACTGGTTGACTCTTCCTGTATGGTTGCTCGGGGCTGATTGCAGGAGGTTCCTGTCGTTGTCTCTCTGTTTCTCCTCTCGTATTGTTTTCGTTCCCTGTGGTATTCGCGACTGCAGGGTCCGCCTCCGAGGCCGCTGGCGTCGAGACTACTATTAATCCCAATTTCGTCGCGGATTTGGATTGTTTTAACAAAGCAGGAGGCTCTTCTGGCTGACGATGATCTTCGCATTCCCCCTCCAAAATGGTACCTTGCGGTGATCTTTCTAGATTTTGTGACATCCGATAAAAGGTATCTTCTGATGGCTTTGCGAGGTCGACGGCTCCTATCACTTCTCCGGCATGATGTGTTTCAGCATGATCCGCATCATTTGTTTGCGGTATTTCGATACTGGATAATGCTTGTTGTATGAATTTACCATCGACGTTGTGTTCACTCGCACCACGCTGTGATGATGGACTATTAGTAGTGCTACTACCGTGTGGAGGTAGAGGTGGTATCGCTCCTGCGGCGCCACTCACTTGTTCTTCCTCCCAGTCATCGTCGTTCAAATCGTCTAGAACTCGATGATCCACAATAGACGGTGGATCAGGTCTAGATAACTCTGAGAATGCCCCTGGGGACCGCGGCCGTGGTTGTACATTCATGTATGGCGGTTGTTCATCACAGACCGACGATGCCTGCTCTTGATCCACAGAGGTGAGATTCTCATCCGGGTGGGTCGTTCTGCTTTCCGACAAACATTTGTCACCAGAATTTTGTATGGATCTTATCTCTTCTTCAGGCCTCGAGTCATCGTCCGATTGTGCAGGAGAATCCATTGTACTGGTTTCGTAGAGCCTCTCCATCGATGATGTGTTGTCACTCTTTTTTTCTTCCTTCTGTTAATTCTTTCTGTGTAAAAAAAGCTGTGTAACGTCGTTTCCTTCAACCAATGAATTAAAATGTTTGTGTGTCACTTGAGATTTTGCTTGTGTTGGTTGTGATGACGGCGGGGATTTTTATTACACGCGGCAGTGCGCGGAGTCTCGGATTGACGAACCATCTCACTACATCCGTATAGCACTCTATTAGGGCTTTGAGTTCACTTCAGAAGTGTAAAGCTCAGACTAAAAAAACGCTGATAAAGTAAGAAGATTCGAAACGTGTTCCGCCGTGACTACTCTGCCCAAGTGCTTGAAATGTAAACGTCTCACAACTAAAACGCCTAGAGCAAGAAGGACCCCCGAAATCCTAAAAGCAACCAAGATTGCAGCATAGGATAATAACGTTTCAGAACTTTACGTGCAATTTTAAATATTCCTGTATTTGTTTCTTTGTCGTTATTGTAGCAACCCTATATGAATAGCTTGGTTGCCTTAGATAATCTACTACTCGATTTTGGTTTGGAACATCTTGACAGGTGTTTCGTGGCAGTTGTAAATGTTCCGTGGAAGTTGACAACACGACTGACTCTTGGCGCGATGGAATATGTACCATTGTTAGAAGTATGTGCACCTTGTACGTCGAAGTAGTTCTACACCAATACATATGTGAATGATATTAAAATCTCTTTGACTGCATTGCAAATGCTATGACGTATTGTATTAGGTATTCCTCCGAGCACTATTCTAGTGCATCACATAGGGGCAACTTACAACCCGACGTCAACTCTACGACTTTCCAAGTTCGTCGTAGCTGCTCGCCACTCGATGACGCAATAATTTGGACAACTTGATCATCTTGTTGCTGTTCTAGTAAACTGCAGGATACTCCGGGCTTATTGCCAACCAACAAGCATCCAACCAGCTCAGGGTTGATGCTATGGTGGATCAGCCATTCATTTTGATCATTGATTCTACCCGCCACGCCGACGTAGGAAGCAAGCACGTCCAGGCGCTCTTCGTCCGTAGATACCAACTCTTGTACCGCATCATACAACGACTTGCCGACATTTTTGCAAACTCGAGCCGACGGGCATGTTTCTGGATTAGTTGGTCGGCCGACAGCATACGCAAAGCAATCGACAGCCCAAAATCCTGAGCGATGATCGTCGAGCAACTGCAAGGCCATAGAGGGCCCTTCACTTGTCGTTAAGGGACGGGACCAGTCTTCGGCATAACTTGCATCGGCACCCGTTTCCCGAAGCCACAAGTGTCCATCAATCACAGTGGCCGCCGATGCGCAGACACCAATGTCCAAGCCACCCGTTGGAGGTTGGTAGTCGATATCGCGGCGCCAAAAGCAAGTACATAGAGGAACAATGGCATGGGGGTCATCGGCAAGTTTCTTGAGTGTCGGATCTCTGGGCATCGCCTCCCCTCCCGTCGTGTCACCAGCCCTGACATCCAAGACACCAGCAAAGGATTTGTGTTTCGTCATGACGTCCAAGTGACGGACAAGGCTGTGACTCATTGTACCATCAAGGGCAGCTGGTCGTTTCTGAATATCCTTTGCCGATTCAAAATTCAAGCCGGGACTATCCTTGGGCAAACGAATATCCACATAGATCCCACTTTCTTTGGACTGTGTCCATAGAACGGCCGTATCTCGGTCGGCGTGGACTGTGTCGCCAATGGGATCTTCTTCCGTCAATCGTTTCCAAAGTCCAGCCACGGTCACTAAAGAAGAAACCGAGGGCGATGAGGTCGAACACGACATTGTCGTGGAAATCTACTATGCCGTCGTGGCGTTCGTTTGTCAAGCCCAACTAGATGGAAGTGAGGGGTAGAGCAATCTGGACACGTCTTTTTGGGATGGAGTCATCAACGACAGCCAAACTCGAACAGATAAAGACAAGATTCCCCCTTGACAGGGATCGTCTACCTCTTGACACCAATCTATTCGTTGCGCTTGCATCCGATGAAACCCAATGCTTCCTTCTTCTCTGACGGCGGAAGATAGAATTTATTGTTGTGGTGGTGGTGAAGGTGCACCGGCATGATGGTGTCACGGTAACAACAAGTCTAAAACCGTCACAAGTCACGAACTTTGAGTCATGGGGGAAGTCGCAATTGGAGCTCCCATTTATGACGACACTATTCTGTATAGTTTGCCCTGACCCAAGTTTTGGTAGATGACTGTGAGGAAGCGTTATTTTCTCTATGGATCATTCTTGGCCTATTGCGCTCTACTACTCTAGATCATCAGTTGGTTTTTATGCCACGAAGTTACCAGCCTCGGTCCGACACTGATACGCTCATGAACTTCGCGTTAGATGACGCATTTAAATTAAAATTATTTGCATATGGTACGTAAAAAAGAGGCTACTTTCATTGAATCGGCGCAAAACATTGTTGTGACGATGAAGTGGTAACCAAACACCAGATATACGTGTTTGGCAAGAAGCGAGAACAGCTTTCACTGATTAATACTTAGCCGACACGCCACAGTAGCCATCGAGATCTTGGCGTCCAATGCTGCGGTGTATCCTTCCTGGAAGAGATGATATCATTGTTGGTGATCATTGGAAATCAATGCTTCGTGACAGATTTTGAACGGAGATACGAATGGCCTTACATTAGAGGTAGGGAGTATCAGAGTTTGACAAAATATGACTGTGAAAGTGAGTTAAGATTTTTCGCGAACGATGCACTTGCATCAATCACAAAAAATCAAAATGATACTCCTTTGATGTATGCAACAGTAAAACTGCGCAAAACTCCCCCAAATCCACGGTACTTACGGACTTTTTTTGAAACGGATGTCAACTACTACATGACTACATTCAGAAAAATTGCATTTTTACAAATATATGCATTCAACTTGGGTTGGAAATCGGACCAATCATTGCTTGATGGGAAAATACCCTGGCCACAATTTGACCACGCCTTCACTTGAAAGACAGGTGTCACGACGAAACGTTTGACATGATCGGCATCAACTTGAGGCCACCGAATGCCATTGATCTCCAGGGGACTTTACGTCGATGGACCCATATTTTCTAACTCCATCGTCTTTTGATGCTTCCCTTCTTGTCGTTTCTAACGTTGTTATTCTAACCAACCACCATGCCACCGAATGCTCGTATGCCCACTGTCTTCTTCGAAGAACCTGAGCAATTCGAAGAACCCGCCGTCGAAGATGTGTTGACCAATATCCTCGACAAGCACGCAGACACCAACGGACTTGCAAGCGTCAGTGCCGATAATGAAGATTGGACCGATGTCAAGCACAGTGAACGCAAGAAGCGTGACCGTATCCTCGACGATGGAGTTCTTATCGGACTCATGAAGAAGTCCGACTACCAAGGCTTCAAGCGCCTCTTCATCAACCTCACTATCATGACCGGGACGGTCTACGCGATTCATCAAATGGACGTCTTCCCGCTAGATCAAGCCAAGCTATCTCCCGAGAAGCTCGTCATGTTCATCCCTCTCTACTTCTTCTATGGCTTCCAGTTCCAGGCCTTTGCTTTTGCTGGGCAACATGAGTTCCTTCATCGCAATGCCTGGAAGACCAAGTGGATCAATGATTGGGCCTTGTTCTTTGTTGGACTCTTTTGCTTTGAGCTTGGCGAACACGAGCGCGTCATGCACAAGCAACACCACACCTTCACGAACCACATCGACAAGGATCCGGAACTTACCAGCTTTTACTCTCGTGAGACTCTCAAAAATCCTGGTTTCCGCAATTTACCCTCGAGTCGCTTTGCCTACGTCATGCAATTTCTAGACATTTTTACCACCTTCAAGTGCCGCTTGGGTCGCATCATCTTTTCGGCCATGGGCGTGGCTGTCGACTACTCTGGTACCGGTTGGAGCCTCAAGGAATTCAACTACTCTGATCAATCTGGTATCATGCAAAAACTTCAGCGCACTGCCCTCATGCAACTTTCTTTTTATATCGCCGTCGCATCGACCATCTGCCAAACTCGTGAAGGGTTGGAGGCCGTCCTCTTTTGGTGGATCGTCCCCGTCCTCATTGGGTACCCGGTCGTCAACTACGTCCGCAACCTTGAACACGCCGATTGCGAAGTCTCCAAGATCTCCAACTGCCTCCGAAACACTCGATCGGTCCGTTCCAACATTATCACTCGTGTTCTTCTCTGGGATACGAACTTCCACGCCGAGCATCACTGCTACCCCATGGTGCCCTTCTTTAACCTTCACAAGTTGAACGAGCTCATGAAGGAACATGTCATCCACAGCGAGAAGGACCACTTTACGTTGCAAAACATTGCGGCGATTGTCCCTGGTGGTTGGATCGACATGCAAGCTCGTGACATGGCGGTTTACAAAGCCAAGCACGAGTAAACAAACAGGAAGGCGGCGCCTAAAATTTTTGGTTTTGGCTCAATCGTTCTCTCATTTCTGCTACATCACAAAGCGCTTCGAACACAAAATTTGCTATTTCAGCACTTACGTAAGAAAATTATTTAAATAACATATCGACTAACTGTGAACTTGGTACCTTACTCAAACGATACACTGACACAGCACATGCCCATGAGTACGCGAGTTGTGTGAAGTACGGTGGTACTAGGTCGGATCTGGACAAAAGCCCCCCCTCTTTATGTGCGACCGGATACTCCGGGGTAGTGGGTCTACTAACCTTATACTTACAGTTACAGTTTTTGGCTGTCGTTCGCGAAACGAGAACCGAAAATCGCCCGAACTGCCCATTTCATATTTGATACTCCTATTTGATTCCTTCACTGTTCACTGTCGGCTCTGTTCAGTCAAGTGATCATTTCTATAACGCATACGAAACCCTTCATGAAAAAGCCGAAATCGGCGACACGAAGCAATGACCACCTCCTTGTTAGTGCGGTTGTTTGTTTTGCGACGGCGACAGTGTGGTCGCGCCTGTCTCTTCCAAGCGCCGATGGCCTGTCCATCACAACATTCAATATGCTTGCCGCCGTTCATCGATCGGTACCCAACATTATCGGAACTGAAACTCCCTACGAGGAGTTGGATGATTTTCGGGAATCAGACTGTGAAAGTTGGTGGAGACCAAGAGCGAAAAATATCGCCATGTACATCGCCGAGGAGTTGTCCTCTAGTGACTTGATTTTGTTACAAGAATGGTGGACACGACCCGAATTCGTCAAGTTATTTGACGAATGTACGCATCATATATTCGGCAGGGTATCTCATCAGCGGCCGGGACTTGTCAGAGGCAAGCCACGTGAAGATGGGATGGCCGTCCTGGTGAACAAAAAGTCGAGATTGGAAATGGTAGATTCCAACAGAATTGTAACTGCTCCTGGGAGGATCGCACAAATCATCCATTGTCGGGAGAAAAACGCCGGTCGATCTTTGTTCCTTGGGAACGCACATCTGTCGTTTCCGGGCGGACAAGACCCCGTCAAGAATGAGCGTCGACAGGCCTACGAGGTGCATCTTGTGGCGAGAGCCTTGGCACGAGCAGGACAAGAAAACTCTTTTTACGGAGACGACGGCAGTCATCTAGAAATACTTGCTGGTGATTTCAATTCCAATTCGTTAGCTTTGGCATCTTGTATTCTGGAACGACGTCCATATTACTTTGCAAACTGTATGTCGGCCAAAGCATTCCAATCCATGGCCTCTTCGGTAGGTGGTGAGATTGACCTTGGTGTGACGCATCGTACGCATCTTGGACAGGAAGTTAGCGTCGATCATCTCTTTGCGAGATTTGTACGAAGCAATGGTGATCCTGCCATGAAGAATGGGTTGTTGAAAATGGGTTATCTCGATTCAACCGGTGTCCAAGTAGTCGACTGTCAAAAAAAACACATTTCTTTCGAGAATGAGCGACTACTCTCTGATCATCGACCAGTTACGGCAAGACTGGATTGGGATCCTAAGCCTCTTGACCTGAAATTACCGAATATACATGAAATCAATTCACTTCATCCACTACAGTCGCCTTGGGATACATAGTTGTAGCAAATTTTCCTGGATACGTCAAATTGAATCCTTTGGATTTAGGCGACAACAGAATCTGATTTGTCGAAGTGCCGTTCCGGCTAGACTTTTCGCTTTAAAAACTCTGGTATGTCGCGGTGTCTATTCCCTCTTGCTTTCTGTCAGGCCCGATGCGCATATTCAAGACGTATCACTTTTTACATTGATTACAAAAGTCGTGTGACCGAATAACTAATGTAAGCTACGACGAAGCGGCCTCCCAGTAGTCAAAAAATAACAGTGATATTGCCATTTTGGTTGACACACTCGAAAGACTACAACATATGGCACCCTGAAGAGGGCGACGGGTGGATGAAAAGATGGATTTTAGGAACTGAGATGTGCACCGCACCGAGTCCTGCATGGGGTTGTTTCGGCGAAGAGAAACGAGTTTATCTGGCGGATAATCTGCTTTTCCTTCCTGAGCACACGACCAGACCAACATTGCTCAACATTCTTTGACAAAACAAGTTCGGGTACATCCCCATCGAAGATCGCGAGAATCAAAAGCTACTCATCGTCTCCTTCAAACTGTGAAAGTGAAATGACGCATACACCGATGTTGTCGGAAGAACCCCGAACGTAAGCTTCGTGTACCAAAGCCTCCGATGCTCGCTGCAATACGGTATGAGTCGAAATTTGACTTTCATTATCGATTTGCTTTTCAATCGTATCGACAACAAGGTCAACCTACGGAATGTAAAATTTATGAGACCAAACAGGTTTTGTTTGTAGGCAAGTATGCGTGACGTACCGCTTCGTTGTTGTCAATCGCATCCCAAAGACCGTCCGAAGCCAATATTAGAAAGCAAGGGAGCCTGTTGTCTTCCTTCAACTCTCCGCACATTTCTAACACAACTTCTCTTGTAAAGGGCATCACATCTGGTGTTTGAGAAAGTAGTTCAGAGAGACGAGAATCGCCGAGTGACCGTGTCACCGCCAGCGTTCCGTTCACCCGATCCAAATTGTTGACCTTGATGACCTTTCCTCCACGCCTTTCTACTTCCGCCTTTTCCACTGGATCTGACGCCACATGGTCCTTGGTCAGTTGCATGGCGCCAAGTTTGCCTTCCTTCTTTGTCGACAAGACAGCCCGTGAATCACCTAAACTAGCCAGGACAACGTAATCTTTCGTAATGAAAGCGACCGTGGCCGTTGTGCCACTTTGGTCATTCCGAGACTGCGAAATGAGAGCAATGGCATCAAGGAATCTGTTGTGAAGATCATGAAATGCGTTCTGTACTTGGGATGTAATTGTCTCGCTCCACGCCGCGTTAACTGTGTCGGGATCTTGCGACAGAAACAGTGCTAGCCGTTCTTTCATTGCCGCAAAAAGGAACGAAGCCGTGTATTTTGACGCCCGATTTCCGGAATGTCCGTCGAAAATACCTGGATCAAATAATGAGTTGGGGCCAAAACGCTAGACATGTGATTAATGCGACGATCATCGTACCATAGAAGTGTTCTGTCGAGGTTAGTTCAACCGCGTGCATGTCTTCAATCGTTCTCCTCCGTCCTTGGATGTCACAATGTCCCTTCACAGAAAGAAATAATTGGTCAGAAACGGCATAGCACATTGTGTCGCATTGTACATTAGAAGGTACATACCGAGCCGACATGAGCCGGAAGCATAGAGTGAGCGTTCAGGCAAGTTGGCAAACTGGAGTGATCGTAACGACAGAATTTAGCATGTTTCCGGGAGTGAGCATGCTTACGACAAGACTCCCAGTCGCCAAATACCCTTCCGCAACGAGGGCAGGTAAATTCAGTGACCGTGTCCGTAAGATTAAAGTCACGTCTAGGGTCAAGCATGAGGGATTCCAATGATCTATTGTTGCTACCTTCTTTGATTTGTGATTCACCATTGTCGGCTTCAAAGAAATATGGATGTTGTAGAGCCTCGCGAGGAGTGATGCGTTCGCTGGGATTCCATGCCAGGAGACGCCAGATTAGCAAAAGTAGCTGATCGGACGATGAGTCGAATCCCAATCCAAGTGGATCACGAGCTCGAAGTGCACGGTGAAAATCATGCAAATTGCAAGTTTCTTTTACCATCGCTGATTTGTGTAGCGGGTCTCCCATTCGTAAAGGCCAGTCGAAGTGGTTGACGTGCTGAGGATTATAAATGCAGAACTGAGACAAAGCGGCTCTGTGAAAATAATGTCATGAGTACAACGACGTGATGATTGGAAGAGAAAAGAAACACCATTATCGCACATCAACTTACAAGTACAAAGCCCGTTCGATCTCCTTTTCAGAGGCTCCTTGCCGTTCGAGTTTGTGGGTTAGAACAGCTTTGGTACGTTGATCCACCATGAATACATTCGGTGTCCCTAGGAGCAATTCCAATGCCACAATTCCAATACTCCACGAGTCAAAGACTGGGGATAAAAGCCAAGGAGATTCATCGTCGTAAAACGACTCCGGCGGAGCATACTCGTCAGTTTGTTCTGCGCGAGATGGGCCACCCGTGTATAAATTTTCGTCCGTGAATTTGTTCCAAGCGCTTGAGAAATCCCCCAGAACACATCTAACCGATGGGTCGAGGGGTGACAAAGTGTCGTTGGGGTCGAGGTTACTGTGGCACATGATATTCGGGGGTTTAATGTCGCGGTGGACAATACCCCGTTGATGCAAAAAGGCCGCCGATTCTACGATTTGTCTCAACACGCGACGGAATATATTTCGTCCCATGGGCGGGTCATGGTAACGATCATCTTCGTCACGATCGAACGAGTTGGCTTGCCGATTCTGCGACACGCTTGTCCGCAACTGAGTCCATAAAGGTGAATGTTGGTATATCACAAAGTCTCCAACAAGAGTCCCCGTATAAATAAAGGATCGTAAAGAAGGTCCAGCATCACGGAAGACGATCCAAAGTTCAGGTTCCATATCTTGACGCTCACGGAAGAAATGATCAACGTAATCAGTGAACAGATTTGCCTGTTCAGCGGCCAACAGACTGCCAAAGTAAATTTCTCTCAAGCCTGCTTCGAGGACACGGTATCCATTTTCAATTTTAAGCCGTTTAAAAATGAGAGACTCTTGGCATTTGTGTTTCCAGCGTCTCATTTGACCTGAACATCTACGACGACCGCGCCAAACCTCACCGTGCGATCCCCCCGCGAAGGAACTGTGCATACGGTACTGTTGGGAATGGTCTTGACTGCCGTCCCATTTCCACCACGGAATCCACCATTGCCACCACTCCAGAAGATTTGGTCGTCCTTCGATCGACTCGGCGTTATCTTGGTTACGATGAGCATCGTGGAAGGCATCTCCGGTGATTCGTATCGGCTCCGTCCCTGCAGTAATGACCGGAACGTAGGCAAAGTCTGCGGCGTGCTTGTACGTCGATCCCAATTCCATATGCAAGGCTTCGTCTAATTGATACGTCACTTCAATAGATACTTGATCGTGACGATTTTCCACGACGGAGCAGATGCGACCCTGTGCAAGATTATAAACTTCTAGTACCATGCCTATATGGGGGTCACTGGTGTCGTCGTCACAATCGTTATCGTCGTCGCCGTCGTCATCATGATCCCACGGTGACGTTGGTAACAGGTATTGCTCACGCACATGTTCGTCGTGACAGAGTAAAGTGTCGTCATCTTGAAATATTTCCAATGCGCCATACCACTCTCTCTCGTCCGTTGTCACAACCGCAACCCTCCCCCGCCTTTCCGTGCGCAGGACCGCGTGAAGCGCGTCGCCACTGGCTCCGTAATTCTGATACGCGGTAGTTGTTGTATCAGATGGTAACCCAGGACGCCCCCCACGTCCCGGTGGTGGCTTGAAGGATCCTAAATTTTTACCCCAAAATTCATTCCATGCTGTATTGAATTGATTCAACATCACGGATATGGGAGTCATCGTCGTCGTCTGAATTGGTCGTCGGGGTACGGCTGCACCATCCTCACCAACTTGTGAAGTTGGATCGTCTCGTTTTGGTACATCTTGAGCGACATGGCTGTGTAAACATTGCCACAAAGCAAGACATACAAGGAAGTGCCGCATTGTGATACAACAAGTCTGGTATTTTATGGCACACTCATTGTCTTGTAGGGCCGACAAACACCACACGACACCAGAGACCAGAGACAGTATTATTCATGTTGTTACAAAAACGAAGATGAAAGGATGAGCGGGATACATCTTGGGATATGTTCTAACATAACCACAACCCCACTGTAGTGCACGCGATTTACAGTCTTCCCACTCTTGTACAGGGTGTCAAAATTGGCTTTAAAATAATACACAAAAATATATAGTAAATTAATTTGAAATGATTATACTCCATAGGCTATAGTAGAAAGTACATTTGATTGAAAATCAATCAGGACTTGACTGATTACAAATTTGACTGAGAGTACCAAATAGTCGACTGTAACTGTAAGTTTGGACTTCACATAGAAACGCCATGAAGGAACTTGCGAATCTTGCAAGAGCGCAAACATCATCATTATCATTCATCATTGTCATATGTTAATATTAAACTATGGCTTTATGTTCCTTACATTGGTTCGTGTCAATACAAATCACTTGTCAAATAATTAAATAATTAAGTTAACTCCTCTATCATAGTCTTCATAGGCAACCCCGGTCCTCCAGATCGTGTTCAGTGCAGTAGCAGTTGTGGGCCAATAGTATCAGCGAATACGGTGCTTTGACATGATTTCCCATGCAAGCATCCGTGAAGAAGAACGGCCCGTACATTCAAAAAGTTCGTACTTCCGTGGGACTAAGTAAATTTATGCCCGAATCATCCGGCGACATAAGGTTTGAGAGCTCGTCTAGAAACTGACGCATAATCGGCGATCAATTCCCCTAATTGGAGGTGATTCGCTGAATCCTCCGTACTATTATTGCCCTCATACTTTGGTACGTGCAAGAACGACATACGGATCTTTTGCCTTCGGGGAGACCTTGCCTCCCTTCTTTTCACCCACAACATAAATCAATCGTAAAAAGAGCATATTACACGTTCATCTCCAGCGACGAACTTATCGTATCTTTCCTTCTCAAGTAACTATAAGAACCTTCACCTTTAATCATGTGCATGGAAGACGCCGTCAACGAGGACGAGACTATTCTCTGCTGTGCCGTTTGCTGTGCAAACTGCAGTATTTATCCTGCCCTCGACGCATTGGGTGCCAGTGGTAAAGTTGGGTTTTGCTGCTGCCAGCTCGAATTCTGTTGCAAACCTGGTGCGCCGTGTCTCATCCCCTGCGGAGTTGCCGGAATCAAATGCGAGAATGATGGTTTGTCCGTCTTTAATACGCAGTGCCACCGTAAGTTATTGAATTTGGAGTCACTCTCGATCCACTTGATCATTCGACTCTTTCCTGTTTTTTTTTTGTTTTTCTTACCCTAATGTTTCCATTCTTTTT
>Ga0051981_10000650_pt1 | contig 17127 bp, 11 predicted proteins | sample CryGey13umfilter_3_FD_59644 | JGI IMG/M metagenome (GOLD analysis project Ga0051981, IMG submission 59644) | Groundwater microbial communities from aquifer in Utah, USA - Crystal Geyser 4/10/14 3 um filter | ecosystem: Environmental > Aquatic > Deep subsurface > Groundwater | place: USA: Utah... | reverse complement strand
TTTTTTTTTTTTTTTCTACACCATTTTTGAAAAGATCCATGTGGCTATGAATCGCGGGTTAAGATTTTTTCTTCACAGGATTTCGTTGAATGGTGATCTATGTGGTGTTGTCTGATCTCAACCCAATGTTGTGATGCAGCGTCAATTCGGGTAGACTAACCGCGTTTACCGTGTCACAAACGTCGGAACGCACTGCTGCTGGTATCTTTTTTCGTGCATCAGCCACATGTTGTCGATCATAAAGTTTCATGCATTTGTGACGTTGTTTCTTTCTCGGTATGATGGAAATTACACGCCGCCGTCACGTTTGTCACCACATCACATGCTGGATTGGACGCACTTGCGTCGTGGACACATACGTTTTTGGGAAAGGACGAATGACTTTAATCTATCCATGAGCTAGTACTCCTACTCTTTATCTAGTAGCGTGATTTTCCATCATGATGGATGCATACGAAGCGGTGAGCGGTGCAGTTTTACACCATTGCGTGCGCCGCCGCACTCTCTCGATACTTCGTCGCCAAACCACGGAATTTCCCAATCAGATTTTCTCTGTGGTCAAGTACTTGCTCCAACTTTGACATGTAATCATCCAAGACTTGTTCTGTCTTCGTGGTATTGTGTAATTCATTTTGCAGTTGGTGTTCTTTCCCAAGAATGGTAGCGCTTTGTTCCACCATTCTAAAAAGTGGTGAGTACACGGACGTACAACAAAACAAATCTGCGCCTCCATATGATACATATAACTTACTCCAGATGCTGTTGTTGAAGGGACTCCATCAGACCTCTGAGAGATGAACTAGACTGATTGAGCATAGGATCAGCGCTATTCTCGTCGCCAATGTCACCGCTGTCCTCGGGAAATTCCAGCGGAGATCTCTGATGGCCGTTTCGGATACGCCCAACAGGCGGTGGTTCAAACAATTTGTCGCTGCAGCCTGTGCTGTTGTAACTGTTACTCCTACTGATGAACGGGGGGTCAGCCAAAGAACTGTCTTGACTGAGATTCGGATCATAGTCATCATTCAAGAGGGAGTCGAGCTCATCATCAGCTGACGAAGTGCCAGAAAAGCTTCTGCTCGGGGCGCGACCAATTTCGACATGGCCTCCAACTGGTGCACTTCGATACGTAAGCCGACTATCAGCGCTGCCGGCTGTCTGAATGCTATTCGAATGCTGCAAACTTGTTTGGGCACTTGTAGACCGCGTAATTCGCATCGACGACGCTGTATTAGGTTTCGACTGCTGTGTCGACGTTGGCTTGGTGTATGCGGAGGGCTTGACATTCATGCTGCTTGCCCGACGATTCGTTGAGTCCACGGGGCGCCGAGGTGATACGCTTGCCAAGCGACGAACCGATGAAAAATTGGCGGCGCTTGCACTCATGGATCGTCGTGGTGATTTACGCGCACGCTTTTCCTTAATGCGATCTGCGTATCGAAGGGTATTTAAAGAGTGATCGGCCGACGAGGCTCCTGGACTGACGGTAGCAATCATCGTCGTAAGAGCCTTCGACGACGTAAAGCAGTCTTTGAGGAGCAATGTCAGCTTAGATCCACGGTACGGTACATGTCCCGGTTTCCCTGTTTGATTGTTTTTGTCAAGAGCCCGGATGCATTCCTTGAGCGAAAGTAAGGATGTATTAATGTCTGCAGACTCCGAACGCCTTTGAAAATTGTGAGAACGCGTATCGCTCCCCCGCTCACTTCCAGCCAAGTCGACCAGAGAAATTTTACCGAGAAGTTTATTAGATCTTGACCGCTGCTTTAAGCAAATCTGGCATATAGCATGTGATCGGCTGCTCGTGTCGTTTGCCTCCGTCTGGTGTGTCGTTCGGCCCTGATGGCCTTGTTCGAGCAAAGCCTTCAATCCTTCAGCGCTTGTGGCTTCAACTTCACGCAATCCCACCACAACAATTTCATTTTTCCCATCTTCGTACAGCCGCAACCGTTGACGTTCATTCAACAAATCTTGTGCGTGTCCGCCGTAAAACTCGAAAAACGACACCATGACTTTCGTATTGGAAGTCGAACAACCACCGCTTTGACTGTCCTCAAGTAAAAGGAATAAATCGTCACACAAAAGTTCCTGAATGCCATTCATTGTGTACGTCTTTCCACATACGTTGTCGTTAGAATGAAGTTGTAGCTTAAAGTTCCTATAACAACCCCCCATATGTATCCGAAACTCACCTCTGTTTGTAAAAATAACATGTGAGTGAACCATCTCATTACAGAAAACATCAATTATTTCCTGATCGTGCGGTTGCTACTCACTTCCAGATCCTGTCTGACCATAACAAAACACTGTCGCTCGTACCCCTGTTCCTTTGCAACAGTGATCCAAAAGTGGAAGAGTCGAATTGATATATACGTCGTCTGTCGAAACTGTTTCATCGTACGCCTGATCGAAGCAAAAGGATGAATGATCTCTGTGTGCACAGCCAGCATGAAACATGAGTATCAAACGACCTTGCCTTGTTTCGAAATGAAGAGTTGTCGTAAAAATAATAATAATTGCAATGTTGAAATAACAACTTACAAATATTTGGTGATTCCGTCCACACGCGTCTTGGCGGCATGGATCCAGACATTCGGGTTTAAACACGTAATAGAGTCATGATCATTTTTCTCTCGCTCTTTGTCACTGACAGGACGTTTGCGCACACAGACGCATAATCGACTTGCGCTCGAAAAGGCCGGTTCGAAGGATGTTTCTTCATTGGCATGCTCAGCCCGCCATTCGCGTACCATGCCGATAAAATCCACATCTCCCGGATTTCCGGCAGCTACATTGGCCTTGTGCTCCTCGGCGCGTTCTTTCTTTCGCTGCGGTAAAATTATCATGCGTTACATGGAATTTAGATTGAAAGCAACGGAAAAAGAATGAGGCGTGGTAGTGACTGTGAATGAATGCCATGCCATAACACGTAGTGACGAATGGAAAATTCCAAGATCCAAGACTATACAATGGCAAGGAGTTGTCAACATACAATCGAGTGAAACTTACGCGTTCTGTTTCTTTCCGACGAACCTCTCGATCTGCTTCCATCTTTTCAATACGTAAACGCGTCTTGTCCTTGGTAGGGACGATGGAAGACTGCACGCGAAGCAAAGCAACGGCGGGTGTGACAGTGAGAGCGGACGAGAGAAACATCAACATTTACTGGAAGAAGATTGTTTTTCACTTACGCGGCGGCCTTTCATTGCGACTCAAATGTGCCTTCGCAGTCAGATACAACAAAATGGTTTGCAATAATGAAAAGGAATAAGGAATGATACCATACAAAACAGGAATGGGAACAGGCCAGGGCCGAGGTGATGATCCAGTTTTCTTTTTGGATTCACAAGAGGGACGAGAGAGACAGATAATAATAAGCATATAACGTAGCAACTGACATGAATGAATTCGTGTCTCGTTGTCACGCGTTCATTAGAGAAACCGTGATTTGAATACTCCTACTCCTATTTCCTATGTTTTTCTACTGTTTCATGGTAACGAACTCGTACTTATTTTTCGACCGCGCGCGTAACTGGTCATTGCTCGGATTTTTTGGTTTCATCCAATATGTATAATATAATATATATCCACATTACGCAGTATTTATGGATATAAAGAAAATAGGTACTCCTACAATATTTTGAAAGTTCGTACTCCTACCTAATTATTTTGTCTGTGATACTGATTCCCGTTACATCAGTCATGAGCCTCGTGTTGTCACGAGACACAAACCACGACAGCCATCGAAAATCCGTCGTAGTTGTTTTGTATTATTAATAATCCTCCTTTTCGATTCTTCTGTTAACCGCACAAACAATTCGTCCCCTCGTCTTCGTGCTTTTTTTCTGTTGTGGGTCTTTCAAACTTCTTCCGTACCAAAATCAATCCGTGTTGAACAAGTGTCCTTCTTGGCTGCATCTAACAGTAAAAACATGAACCGTCAGTTTGTCTGTTGGATAGCATTCCTACTATTTTTGGGAAAGCAAGAGGGAACGGAAGCCTTCCTTGCCCGGCCGTGTCGATGGTCGCTGTTACGGTTAGTTGTCAAGCCTTCGACCCGAACGTCGTCCTTGACATCCACACACAAACGAAATTCCAGTGGACAGAAACAAAGGACATCGTTTCCGGAGGATTCCTTTGTAGGTGATGCTTATGATTCTTATGATTCTTATGATGATGATGATGATGATTCCTGGTTCAATGAACCATTCCCATTCGATGCATCGAGTTCTTCTTCATCGACCCCTGCTGCTAGTAATGGAGTAAGCACACCCACCGAGAGAGCATCGGGGACGGTAGCAGCAAAATCAAGACGGAACACCAGTGGTTCGACACAATCTTCTCATTTCTTTAGTCGGAAACAATTGGATGACTTTGCACCAGAGAAGGGCAACCCACAACAGGTTGCTATTTACAGTCAATTATGTCGCGGACTGGGTCTGACGCGGCCTTCCAAGATCCAAGCCCTGGCTTGGCCCGTACTCCGACAGGGCGTTTCGGCCATCGTTGCCGAACAAACGGGAAGTGGAAAGACACTGGGGTACTTGATACCGTTGCTCGAACGGATGTTGTCAACACCGTCTCCCGTTAGGAAAAGTGCGCATGGCACACCCCGCATCATCATCTTGGCACCTACCGCCGAATTGGCCGACCAAACACGGGCAGTTTGCGATCAGCTCTCACAGGCGGTCCCCTTTCACACTTTGGTCATAACCGCCACCGGACAATATAATACCAACATTCGCGATCAGATACGTAAATTGCAGCGGACGTCTGTAGATGTGCTCATTTCCACACCCGGTCGTCTTTCCACCATTTTACGGACCAGAAATTCAGGTCTCGATTTAGCTCACCTTCAGGCGATTGTACTGGACGAAGTCGATATCTTGTTATTGGATGATACCTTTGGTCCGCAGTTACGTGCCATTGGCCAAGCGGCGCCCGTGGACGAAACACAATTTGTCTTTTGTACGGCCACCCTGCCGGATACCATCGTTCAGACCGTCCAACGCGAGTTTCCAAATGTCAAACAGATCCGAGGACCGGGACTACACAAAGTAGCCCCCACCGTGAATGAACGATTGGTAGATGTATCGGTCCCTGTCCATCAGCATGGGAATGCCGATTTTTGTTTTGACGTCAAGGCCAAACAGTTATTGAAAGCCCTTCGCGTATATCGATGCCACCGTACTTTGATTTTTTGCAATACCATTGAAAATTGTCGATTGGTGGAGAATCTACTCAAGCGTCACGACCGACAGGGGCAATTGTACCAAGTGGGTGCCTATCACAATGCACTTGCACCGGAGGCCCGGCAGGCCAATTTGCGGGCCCTGGTGAGCGCCCAAGACCACAACAGGGATGCCATTTTGGTATGCACCGATCGCGCCGCACGGGGCGTGGATTTTGGTGGCATGGCCGTGGATCATGTCGTGGTCTTTGACTTTCCATCGGATCCAGCCGAATATGTCCGTCGTGTCGGACGCACCGCCCGGGCAGGTCGCACGGGTACGTGCACTGTCCTGGCCTACGGATGGCAACTCCCCATCGCACGGTCTGTCATGACACAAGGTACGCTCCAAGAATTTCGGGCCGCCGAAGAAAAGCAGTCGCAGTCGCAGTCGCGGTCGCAGTCGTCGTCGCAGTCGTCGACAGGTGAGAGGATTGGTACGGACTCGGATCACGTTGATGATTGGAGTCGAAAGCAAAAGCGAGTCAACAAGCAGAAACGAAGTGACATGAAGGCGAATATTGAAAATGGACGATTATGGACTTGATCATTATCATTATTATTGTTATTCTATTATTGTTATTTGTATTGTTATTCTATTATCATTACGTGGTGCGGTACGGTATGTGGTACGGTACGGTATGTGGTACGTTGCGGTATGCGTCGCGTATCGTCGCGTAGCGCAGCAGAATCGAGATGACCAACTGTGAACGATGTTGTTGTTGTTGATGATGATGATGATTGATGATGATAATTACAAATCCTGAACAGGAAATTTAAAGACTAGGGGTATAACCCATTCGCAATGTACAGTCTGTGAAAAATAGTATTAATACGAACCCACGACACACACCAAAAAATGTCCGACTGGAAAAAAAAAGGGATCTGGATCATTTGTTTTGGTTGACTGTGATGTTATCACACAGTACATGGTGAAATATTTACCATTGATTCAAAGATGGCATCCATGTCATTGCAAACAACACCGACGAACAATAACGTCACTTTGACAATGAGAAACATCACCCCGTGTACCCGTACGGTAGATGACTGCCAACCTAAGGAGAATGATGTCGACGCGGACGATGTCCATGATTCCATGTCGTCATTGCCGCCCTCGTCCATGTCACAACATTGTGTAGCAGATACGCAACCTTTTTCTTCCCCATCCACGCCTCACTTCCCATCTCTTGCATCGAATGGTGATGACAACAAGGACACATCCACGATACGAGTACGACAAATACCAAAAGTCGCGGAATGTGCACGAAATCCCGGATCGACCTTGGTCGACGTTCCAGAAGATGCCAAGAACACTACGTCCTTTATCGTCTCTCCGCATGCACACGTGACAAACGCGGGAATACCATCCTTCGCACGAACCGCATCGCATAGTCATGATCCAAACAACGCCAATCACATCTCGTTCCAAATTACATCGGACGATACCACCACGGGATCCGCCAACGGGATTCCCGCCGTGGTGTGGAAGAATCAAACGTATTGGATCCATGAGCGAACATGGTTCCGGGATTGTGATCGGTGGATCGACAACTTTTTACAAAAATCTCGTATCGAAATCTCCATCGCATCAGCCAGGAAGGACAATGATTCCCGACATGTCCAGTCTCTCTTGCAATTCAAGGACGTGTACGTGAACTTTCTCAAAGATATTCACGCGCATCACTTTACCACCATGATGATCAAGTGTCAACCTCGGGACGCACAATGGGGCATTGACGAAATGATTTATTTGATCGGTTACAAATCTACCATGCAAGGCGAAACATGTTTCCCGCAACACTGCAAGATCGGTCAGACGCAACGAGGACATGTCCGAATCCACGAACAATCTCATACCATGGCAGCTCTCCTCATGACCATTGACGATACGAAAGAGCTGGTATCCGAGGAACTACTCGATTCCATCCTCGAACTAAATCTTCCCGGTATGGCACGACATCAAGACCACGTCGAATCTGGAAAGAACAAGATACGATTGCAATTGTGTGAAGGACTATTGGCGAGTGAGAGTGAATCTACTACGACGATTATACTGGAGACACTCGTGCAGATTAAAAATTCAAGAGTCAACGATACGAGTCATCGTCGGGGAACCATTCCCGAAACCGTAAGGGGATTCCTTCGTGACATCGGACCCGTCGACTGTATATTCACTTGGCCTACAATCATTTCGTGGTTGCAGAGTCATCGAGACGACGGTGAACTTCTCATGGAACGTCTCAAAGACCCACCCGAAGGACAATTTGTCAAGTTGTATTTGGTACAAAGGATCTTGGGATCGAAATTTGGGTCATGGACCGATGCCATTGATCGTCCTCCACGCGTGGATCAAATCGACAATGCCATTGTGACTCCGATACTGAGCTTGATGGACGATGGCATCACACCCTCGAAACAAACCATCGCGAGCTTGTTACTTGCAATTCGGGGCAAAGAAAACTACAACAGTTATGTCCGTCCCGACGAAAAGAGTCTTGCGGATGGAGTGAAACGGGTATTGTCCATCAAATTGGCCGACAACACTAATCGTACAATCATGATCGAGCGTTGTTCCATGGATGCCCTACGACGGTTCCATCCGGAGTGGTTGGATTCCGTCATAAGCATGGAGTCCACTATTCCATTCCATTCCATCCAGTATTGTCGCGGAAAGGAGAATTATGGTTTGCGGCGTATCATCATCACTCCTTCCTTTTTTGTCATGTTTGCTGAAACGGCACGCACCACCAATCGTCTCCGAGCTGTCCGGGGGGCCCTCGATCTTGTGGATTGTCTCGTGGCAAGTGGAAACAAGCCAATCAACGAAGCGGAACGATTCCGTGACGTGATGATTGCTTTTTTGATGCAAATTGAAAATCTTCCCCTGGAAAGTACGGGTCGAGATGACTTGGGGTTTTTGGGGGGTCGTGTGCTCGCGTGTCCCAAGGGATACTTTGTGAATCGATCAACGACGGGGATCATGACGGTATCCGCGTTTCTTCGTATCGGGTACGCGGAAACTTTGTATCTCCGCTGGGTGCTAGGGGCCAAAGTGTTTGGTATGCTCCTCCGCGTCCACGGGTTACCAGCGCATTCACCCCTGGAAATCGATTGGACGTGTCCGGGATTACCGGCGGCCGGTGCATTTACGTCCACGAGTTGCATGGCGGACCCTGCCAGCAAAGGAGAAACATATGCATGTATTGTTGGTGGTAATAACGTGGCACATCCTTTTTATGGGTACATCTGCTGCAACAAGTGCCATGGATCGTTTCGCAGTCGAGCGAGATCTTTCTTATACACTGCAAAAGAGAATCCGCATACGGAAAATTTGACCAAGGCCCAACAAGATCTACTTGATGAATTGGATGCCAATGCCAAACTCCACGTAAAACGAAACAACCGTTACGAGCGTCGAATCACACAAGACGAAGAGGGAAAGAAAGAATTCCTCGACAAGAAGCGCGTGTATAAGAGAACCTTCCAGGCCAAGGTCTTTCAGGATACTCAAAAACGTCAAGCCAAATGTGAATACATGCAACAGCACTATAAAAAACAAAAGACGGAAGGGACGACTCCACCCCGTAGCAAAAATCGTCGGCAGAGAACATTAAAGACGTATCCTGACCCTGTCATGAACGACTTGAGGGAAGCAATACGGCAATGGATTCTTCTCGTGTGGAATACGACCGGTGATAATTTTGTAAATGTCATGAATCTCCAATGGATGATGGATGAGATCTTACAACGCCACAAGGACATCATTCCTCGATACGTTGAAATGCAGGTCGATGATAAGGGTACCATGCGTCCGAAATATCAAATCATCCCCTACAATGCCCTGTTGGATGAATATTTCGAACCCAAATCCGGTCCCAATGACAAGAATCGACACGTGAAGGGTAAATTCAAAACACAATTATCAATCAACGCCTCAGAGAAATGTACAAAGCCAAAGAAAGCTCTATACCGCGAAGAAATGGTAAAAATTGTTCTCGATCGAATGTTTCCAACGACGGCAAAAACGACGGCAACAATTTCCTCGTGATTTTGTTTGTACCTAGAGTAATGATGTAATGTGAGGAGTACCTAGTATCTGTCTTTCTTCAGAATCGAATACCATTCTTTACCGTCACACTTTTCCTTGTATAGGTATGTTTATATACACAAATAAACTGGACTCACTCACGCAAAGCAGTAGATTTGATTCGATTGCGCAATCCGTGACGACTTGGCATGGATGAAAGGCTATCGGGCTCTCGGGTTCTTCGAACCCTAACCTTATTCGATCGCCTGCGTAGCTCAGTTAGGTAGAGCGCCCGGCTTTTAACCGTGTGGTCGTGGGTTCGATCCCCACCGTAGGTGCATATTCTTTTTTGTCCCCACGTGCAATTATTTTTACATTACTCGTCCCGTTGGTCATATCGCCGGTCGTGTGACATGAAATTCCATACTCCTATTTTTTTGTGCAATCCAAAACAAACAACTGCACCTCTCTCAAGTTACTGTTAGCAGCTACTCCTAGGTACTAGTAGAGGTTGGACGGTCCAGATAACGGTAAAATTCTCCCATGGATTGACAGTCGCGAGGAAACCGTTGGTGACAAGATATGTAGCTGTGAGTGTGAGTGTGAGTGTGAGTGTTAGTGTGAGAATGATTTTAAGTATGAATGTGACTGTGAGTGTGAGTATGTGTGATACTCCTATCGATTCCTACTATCGATTGACACAACCAATCAATCATTACCTACCTCGTTACATTTACACTTATGTACTCCCTTCCTACCAACACAATAATAATCGTGTTACGTTCCGCTCGTCGGATGGACCGTCGGCGGCGATCGCACCTTTTTTCCGAGGCTCGTCACCGATCCATTTTTCTGGCATCATGACTGTGAGTAACGAGTACCAACAGTAAATAAATCAATACTCCTATTGGAAACGGGTACACACACTGCTTTCTCCAATCATCATCCATCCATCCATCCATCCATCCATCATCTTTTCACCTGATGAATATTTTTTCTCACCGAATCTTTCGAGGTATGGCGGCTGTTACCATTTTACAGTTAGCTCTGACCAACGCCAGGACGTGTACTCTGGCCTTTACCGTCTCCAAGGTCACGCATCTGCAATCTCGCAGGGGACAGTATTTCTCCGTTTCATCTCGAACACTGCTACGACAACAACGACAACTACGAGAACAAGATGAAGAGAGACCACCACCACTGTATCTTGCCGAAGGTCTCTTTGCGGTGGACAAACCTGTCGGTTGGACGTCCCAAGACGTTGTCGCTTACATCCGCGGCATGTTGGAACGCGATGCGCGCCAACGAAAAGCAAATCCACAAAAATTGAAACGTAAATCAAAGAATAGCATCAAAGTGGGCCACGGTGGAACATTAGATCCCTTGGCGACGGGTGTCTTGGTGATTGGAGTTGGAAAGGGAACCAAACAATTACAGTCCTATCTGGAGGGTTCCAAGAGGTATACGGCGGGTTTGGAACTGGGGTACGAAACGAATACGCTGGATTTAGAGGGCAATGTTACGAAAAGAGCACCCTTCGATCACGTGACATTGGAAGCCATGGAATCGGTTTTACCGGATTTTACTGGAACGATTTCTCAAATTCCACCCATCTTCAGTACGTAATGCACAACATGCACAGCATGCACAACATGAACATGCACATCTTACTTACAGCCAGACAGCCAGCAGTTGTCAGTGCGATTCATGTCATGATGATGATTTGCCTCAACGTCTCACTATCATTCCAATCCCCTACCCACCCACACACCCACACACCCACCCCATTTTTCTTCCCCCGTGTAGGTGCCATTCGTAAGGATGGCAAGCGTCTACACGAACAGGCTCGAAAGGGCGTAACGGCCGAGGACTTGGAAATTCAACCCCGGACCATCCATATTCATGAGTTGCAGTTACAGAATACGGAAAATTTCCCCCCCAAACTGGACCTGGACGTATCGTGTGGTGGTGGTACGTATATACGATCACTGGTTCGTGATTTGGGTCATGCCGTCGACAGTGTAGCAACAACTACGTCTTTACGAAGGACGCAGCAGGGACCGTTTCGTGAAGCAGACTGCCTCGCACGTGATGAATGGACGGTGGAAAATATGTATGCCGCCATCGACCGCTTTACAGTCAAACAGGAAGCAACCACGTGATGGGAGTATATATTGACTTGCCGCAATAAAAACAAATTTGTGCGTGATGGTGAAGAAGAAAAATAAATAAATAATAAATAAAATAATAATAAATAAAAATACTAGCCGTCCCCCATGGCGTGCTGCTGTATTTTCTTATAAGCCAACACGACAGCGTGGAATTGGCTGGACGTGCCTTGTTGTTTGCTCTTATCGGGATGGTACGCGCGTACAAGTATACGATACTGCGATTTGGCATCACCGAGGAGGGCACCGGGAGGTAATCCGAGACAAGAATACGGATTTTTCCACGTCCAGTGAATTGGATGACGTTTGTGAATATTAACAATCACTCGATCAAAGGTGGGTCCGTACACGTCAACGTGTAGAGGTTGCGTATGGGTATCCCACGACGACGTTTGTTGCCGCATGCGCTCTGCTGCCTGGCGAAATAAACGATCTTGCTCTGCTGCAGCTTCTTCCCTCGACCAATTGTAGTTGTAGTCACGGTCCATTCGAAACGGAACGGTGGGCCGGAAAAACTCCACACGGCATGCACCGTTCCCAGCGTATGGTTGTGGTGTCCTTTCTCGTGTTTCCGGTGCCGTAGATGACGATACATCATCTTGTAAAGATGCATCCGATACGGAAGAGGCAGATCTCGCACCAAAACTAGTGGCCGATGACTGTTGTTTCGTACTCCTATTCCGTTTCTTGGACTTTGCATTCCTTCTGTTTGGGGCCGATGGAAAAAATTTCCGAGGAAATCTTTTCCCTGGACTCTTTCTTGATGTTGTCAAATCTGATTCAGGGTCGCTGTCGATGATAATAAAATTGACCCCCGACGGAGGATTCTTACGCAGCACTTCCGCTTCGGCCTTGCGTCTTCGTTCCAGTGCTTCCTTCTTTCTTTGTTTTTCCATGCGATTTCGTTCACGCGCTTCTTCGGCTTGAATTCTCTTTCGTTCCGCCTCCTGTTCAGCTCTTATTCTTTTACGTTCGGCAGCTTCTGCAACTCGTTTCCTTTTGCGTTTCCGTGCAGCCGCCTCCAGTGCCTTGGCATGAGCAAATTTCCCTTGTTGTCGAACCCGGTGGTGACGCAACGTCTGCATTTGTTCTCGAAAGTAAGCTTGGACGTCTGCCTCGGCAATATTTTGTTCGTTTTCGCTATCGCTATCGAGGATCACCACATCGTCAGTAAAATCAACCCCGACAGGCAAAAATGCTGCTAGGGGGATTTCCAAGGACGGAGGCTCGCGACGGTGATTGTTTTTGTCTCCCCCCTTTTCGCTACCGCCATCCTCTCTATTCGTGTCACTTTCGTCGTCCACGGTCAAGTCAATCAATCCTCCATCACTCATAATTGACGTTCTATACTCCCAAACACCAATTGCACTGTACGAGTATTAGACGGAATACAGTGCAGTGGAAACGAAAGTCTACTATCGTAGGGACACACTCTGATGGCGATATAGAGGATAGTTCTCCGTTCTCCCAACAGACAGACGGAACGCGGTAGATGACGCGAGTTCCACGAGATGACAGTACGGTACGGTAGGAGTAGTAACTGTAATGCAAGTGCGGTCATGATAATGTGTACCCGTACTATTTCTATCGTTGCGGAATTTTTAACTCTAACCGTAGCGGAGATAATCTAGTCTCCTTACTTTCGCATTTCATTTGTAGGAGTAGGTAGGTACTTGGTACACCATCGAGATCTAACTGTAAAAATCAACGTACTCCCAGTTCACACAGATGGCGACTAACTGTAATTATTATTAATCATGGTAGGTACTCATTGCGTTTCATGTTTTGGACAGATTGATAAGGGTAGCCTGAAAGGAACCGGTGTTCCCACCCCTCCTCACACCGAAAAGGACTCACTTTCAGCTAGGACCATCGTTCCAACTCGTTAAACAGTGCCCGGCTGTGGAAGGGAAGGCTATCGTGTCCGTATCATTCATTTCTTTCAAGTAGACATACTTTGTTCCAAGAATCTCTGAATGGCGTGTCGGTCTCGGTTACGTCGTTGGGCCCGTGTGCGAACAATCTCCAATGCCTGAGAGAGTCGGCGCGTGGCCGACCCTGTACGGCCCTCGAAGAATGCCTCTACTTCGTCGGCTTCCGAAGTCTGAGTTAAACCACGGCACGACAAGCCGACAATCGATCCCCACATTGGACCGTCAGCGTACTTGGCCCGTAGCGATTCAAAGTGATCGCGCAAATACGCCCACGTGGCCTTTCCTCTTTCGTCAGAAGTTGTAGCCAGAGCGCTGAGAGGGAATGCCATGTCCTGGAGCCGTACTTTCCCGGAAAACAAGACGTAATCCATCATCTCGATATGTCGCGTGGGATCGACCACAGATCCCATGGTAGTCAAGCAGTTGCGCTTCTCTTCGGGTGACCCGTCCACACTCTCATAGATAGCCTTCAGAGTGCTACAAACAGTCGCCTCGTCGTATTGCAAGGCCAACTTGAAGATGACCTTTTGCAAGTCGCCCGGAACTGTTCTACCTGGGTCTGGGCCCGTCAAGTCGTGGAAAAATTCCATGGCTTGTTCCCTGACAGAAGCATCGCCAGCCACTCCCATCATTTCAATCACTGTGGAACGCAACGTTGCTGTACGAGGAGTTTCGCCCGGCTTGGCTTCCCAGCCAAGAAATCCGTATTGCTTGCGGTAAAGAGACGCAAGGAAAGCTTGAAGTTTGTCAAAGAAAGGTTCCGATCTAAAAACGCGCACAACACTGGAAAGATTTTCCGATAACTCTTGCCAGACGACGTAGTCTACGGAATTTAAGGAACAAATTGTCAGTACGGCGCGAAAGGAACAATAAGCAAAACACTTGGCCTATCGTAGTACATACCAGCAGTATCGTGACTTCCAAAGTCTTGAACAAGCTTCAAGGCATCTACAAGCGACGTATAACCAGCCATACCAGCCGAAAAAGAATCCGAAATGAGACCAAGTCGATCTGTCACAGCCAACGGGCTACTCGTCGGCTCCAACACACCCTGGATAGCCGATCTCTGTTTTGTCGAGTACGCAATTCTGCAAAAAGCTGTCTGATCGACGTTCAGCTTGAACCACTTCCCTGCCTCTGTCCATGAAGCAAGTTTCGACGAGAAAATCGAAGGATCATTATTTCCTCCAATCAAAAATGGTCCTTCGACTTCTTCGGATCCCTGTACTTGAACGGTGATAGGGATCTGCCACGGGCATTCTTCTTCATGGTTAGAAGCGCCGCTAGCCAGGAAACGTGAGATCTGGAAGGAGCCATCGTCTTTCAGAATAACAATTGGGAATCCCACACTGCGTGTCCACGGATGCATAAAATCTACGATTGTTTTCCCGTCTGCTGCTTCTTCCAAGGCCTGCCAAAGATCGTTTGTCACGGCATTGTTGTAGGCAAATCGTTGCAAGTAAATCTGCATCCCCTTACTAAAGGCCTCTTTGCCGATGTAAGACGCCACCATTCTGATAAGCGATGCGCCTTTGGCATAGGATATGGCGTCAAAGATTTCGTTTATTTCGTCGGGGTGGCGAACCTCAACTTCGACCGGATGGCTCGTATTCAATGCATCCAACGACAGTGCCAAGGTGTAAACAGATTGAACGAATTCAGTCCATGCTTGCCACTCAGGAAACAAGTGGTCAATCCCGACAAATTCCATGTAACGCGCCACCCCTTCTTTCAGATACAGTTGCGTCCAAAATTCCATCGTGGCCAAATTACCAAACCATTGATGAGCAAGTTCATGACAAACAGTTCTGGCGATTCCGCGCTTCATGCTTTCCGACGTGCTCCCAGCTTTGACCAATATTTTGGCTTCACGGTATGTGACGCACCCCCAGCTGTTCCAAAAATGGAGATGTTAGAAATGATCTTAGGAATCTAGGCAAAATACTTAAAAACAAATCCTCGATGCGCTTACTTTTCCATGGCCCCTGCACCGAAATCTGGGAGAGCAAGCAGATCTGATTTAGTTAAAGGGTACGGAATACCAAACAAGTCTTGATAGAAATCGAGACATCTTTTAAAAGATAGACAGAGGAAAAGGGTGTGTGAGAAACAATGTCACACACATAATCATTGTACGCAATGGGAAGCAAAGCCACTGCGACGCATGGGCCGACAAAGAGAATCAAGTGAATAATCGCGTTGATTATTCCAAGCATCTTGTTTCCCGAAGCCCCGTCGTCGTGTTCAAGTTATTTTGTGGTTATACGTACCTTGCAGCGGTATCCAGACAAAAAAGACCTTGTTCTGCTTTACCGGGTACGGTATAAACCGTTGTTGTGATACGATTGTTGTACGTCTTCGAAAAGGTAGTCGCACTGACAGAATCGAATTTCCCCATGACGAGAGCAACGAGATAGGTCGACATGCGCGGCGTTTGTTGAAATTTGACTCGCTTGAATGCTCGATTGGTTTCTGTAAACACCGCTTCCGGTGGTGTATTGGAAATAACTTGTAGATCCACAGGTGCACGAACTGTGAGTGAAAATGTAGCCTTGAGAGAGGGTTCATCAAAACAAGGGAAGGCGCGACGGGCATCCGTAGGCTCAAACTGCGTCGTTGCTATGATTTGAGAAGTGCCGTCAGAGACATCGACGTATGTGGATCGATAAAAGCCGCACAATTTATCGTTCAGTTCACCCCGAAACGATACTTTGAGAATGTAGTCGCGACCTTTCTGCCACAGAGGTGAGGTGCTTGGGAAGAAAATTTCGCATGTCTGCTTGCGCACATGGTAGTGTAGCTTTTCGGCGGAAAGGGTGATGTCTTCGTAATGAAGCTTTGCCTCAATGATTTGTACCTCAAGACAGTGAATTGTCACAGAATTCGTAAAGCTAGCAACATCAATGTCGCTGCGTGCCGTGGCTTGAATTTCCACCGTGCCGGCAAATTCAAACGTTTTCAGATCGACCCGCTCGTACGAAATCTCATAATGCTTGGGAACGAACGGGAGCTTCAAACGAGCGTCTTCTTTCTTGGTTGTATCGACACTCATGGTATTATGTTATTGGATGGATACCGATGTATTGGTGGCAACAACGGTATCTATGACCCTGCTCCTACTCTCTCGACGGTTGCGATGCGACGTGCGAATGCGACCTACGATTGCTTCGGTTTCGGAGGCACCGGCCTTGACGCCGCAACAAGTATCTCTTGGAATCTCTTTACTCTACCCCATCAAGGTGCAGACTTGAAGACACCTCGCGCCTACCTACCGAATCTAGATATTAACGGAGTACTGGGGAAACAAAAATTCCCTTTCTGCCTAATCTCTATATTTGTCTATTTGAACGAAAAGTAGTATGAGTAGGTAACAAGTAAATGATGCACAAAATCGTATTCAGACTCATTCAATGGAAAATGTATTGGTGTAGATGCCTACCTTGCTTCGGCCGGTTAGCTGCATCAAGATCTTTTGAAAAGAAGATTTGATAAGAACCAAGATCTGTAATTGCTACTCCTATCAGATACTGCACCCTGCTACATGTATCTAACAGGTACTACTTCGCCTTGTCCAAAAAGGTAGGAGTAAATGATGGTAGCTCTTTTTCGGATGCTGCATGAAGGCAAATGTTGCGGTTCACCTTGCTTCGATTTTGTTCCTTGGGATTTGATGATTCCTTCCCTTTCTCACTTTCTCACTTTGTCACACCAGGGACGTATCCGGTTTTGTGCGCTTATTCTATATTTTGTCGAAAAATAAGATTT